>Ga0187780_10000638_pt1 | contig 25763 bp, 21 predicted proteins | sample 1015_Q2_SP10_20__FD_132429 | JGI IMG/M metagenome (GOLD analysis project Ga0187780, IMG submission 132429) | Tropical peat soil microbial communities from peatlands in Department of Meta, Colombia - 1015_Q2_SP10_20_MG | ecosystem: Environmental > Terrestrial > Soil > Wetlands > Peat | place... | reverse complement strand
GTCGGCCACCAGTGCGTCGGCGCCAAAGTGAACGGCCAGATGGTTTCCTTGCGCCACGAAGTTCAGAGCGGCGACGTGGTCGAAATTCTCACGCAAAAGGGCCATCACCCGAGCCGTGATTGGCTGAGCTTCGTCAAATCCTCTTCCGCGAAAAGCAAAATCCGGCATTGGATCAACGACCAGGAGCGCGAAGAAGCCAGGGAAATGGGTAAGCGCCTGCTCGAAAACGAAGCGCGCCATCTGGGTCGCAGCTTGAAGAAGATTCCCGAAGAGGACTTGCTCAAAATCGCCGCCGTCCACGGCCTTTCCAAAATCGAGGATTTGCACGCCGCCGTTGGCTTCGGGAAATTTTCCGCGCGCCAGATTCTCACCCGCATTCTCGGGGAACCCGCGAAAACGGAAGAGTCCGCCGCCGACGATTCCGCGCCAACGCTGGTTAAGACCGTCAAGCGCATGCTGGGCTTCGGCGAAGCTCCGCTCATCGTCAAAGGGCACGACGATTTGCTCGTGTACCGCGCCAAATGCTGCAACCCCATCCCCGGCGATGAAATTGTCGGCTATATCACGCGCGGCCGCGGCGTCGCCGTTCACACGCGCGCGTGTCCCAACGTGCAAAATCTGCTGTATCAGACCGAGCGGCGCATTGCCGTCGAGTGGGGCACCGGCACCGCTGCTACTTTTCCGGTCCAGCTCACCGTCCGGGCGCGCGATCGCGCTGGGCTGCTCGCCGAAATTACCGCCGTCATCAGCGGCGCAGGCTCCAACATTCACAGCCTCGAAAGCCGCCCGGACCGCGGCGCCAACGCGCGCGTGGATGCCAATCTCGAAATTGCCGATAAGCGCCAGCTCGAAACTATCCTCGTCAACATCCGAAAAATCGCCGGCGTCTACGGCGTCGAACGCGTCTACCAGGCCCACCAGTAAAATGCTTCTGAATCCTGTTCTTCCTTCCGTTAGCAAACGGCACATTTTCACTACTTCTCCCACCTGTACTCTTGGCGGGTGCCTCCCACAGCACACTTCCCGGTTTCCGCACTTGTCCCCGATAAAATGGAACCATGCGGTACAAACTGCTTCCGCTCACGTTTCTGACATTGTTTCGCGCCTTCGGATGCGAACAGCATCCGCTGACGGATTATCGCCCGCTTGACCAGGCCGGAATGTTTTCGAGCAACGTTGAAGAGCTGAAAAAACTGAACACTTCGGATCAGGAAGTAGCGCAGCTCGTGAAATTAAAGAAGGCGGGAATCGGCGACGACGCGTGCGTCACACTGATTGGCGACGCGCACCAGCGCCATCATCTTTTCACCAGCGCCGATTCTGTCATCAATCTTGCGCAGGCCGGCTATGGTGAATCCGTTGTTCTGGAAATTGCCAAAACCGATCAGCTCGACGCCATCAGCGGAGACGCCGTTATGCTGCGACTGGTGGGTCTTTCGAATGCTTCGGTGGATGCGATTCTGCACCGCCGGATGAAGGGACAGCCGACGCTGAGCAGCGCGGAAATCGGCCGGTTGAAAAATACCGGGCTCACGGAAAAGCAGATCATGGAGCGCATCAACAATGGCATGACGGATGCGCAGGCGGACAAAGAAGCTTCCGCGCGCGAAGCGGCGCGCAATCATTCGAACACGGGATTTGTGCACGTTACCGGGCGCCGCGCGCACTGATCCGAGCCTTCCACAAAACCGACTCGATTGGGTAATCTTCTCGCAAGTCGCGGCAACTCTTAGCGCGACTTTTTCTTCGCGTATTTCCCCGCTACAATCGTTACGCCGTGCGCGCGCAACCGCATTCACACTTGTTCCTCGCCGCGTCTCTGGGTATTGCTTCGTTGTGGGTCACTTCGTGCGCGGTGCCGCTTGGACCGGGCTACGCGATTGAGAAGCAGCAAATCCAGGTGCGCTTCGTGGCCACACCTGAACCGCGCATCCGATTCGAGGCCAACTACCAGCTCAAAAACACCGGCAACCAGCCGCTTCATGAGCTGGAGCTGCGCTTGCCCGGGCGCCGACGCTTTCGTTACGAGAACCCCAGCGTGCAGTGGGATTCCGCGACGCTGGCGCTCAGCGAATCTCCTGACAATGCGCGCAATTCGCTCCTCAAACTGAACGAGCCCTGGACGGTGACTTCGCGTCACACCTTGCGCCTTTCCCTTGAGTTTTCTCCTCCACGGGAAGGCGAGCCGGCGCTGAACTTTTCGAACGATGCATTCTTTCTTCCCGCCGCGGGATGGAGCCCAGAACTGCTCCCACCAGGCGGCCTCTTCGCGAGTGGCGGGGCTCCGCCGAAACTCTGGGAATTGCTCGTCGCCGTTCCAGAGGGGTTTCAGATTCACACCAGCGGAGTGCAAAAAAAGAGCGTGCGAAAGAACGGCGAGGTCAGCATCCTGGTTGCGCAAGGCCCCAAGGATGACTATCCGTTCGTGATCGCCGGCCGCTACAGCATAGCGCACATCGGAGAGGGCCGGGAGAAGGTTCATCTTTGGACGCGCCAGAGGCAGGAAGAGGGAGAACTGCGAGAGGCGAGCGACGCCTTCGTGCGGGTTGCCGAAGCGTATAACGGTGCTTTTGGGGAACGCAGCAAGCAATCCGAGCAGACCTGGATCGTAGAATGCCCAGTGGTGGCGAATTGCTTCACGAATCTCAGCCCGCTGACGGCGAAGCTCCTCGGTGAAGAAGAAAAGGAACCGGCGACTGCAGAAATGATTTCGCAAGACACCATGGTAGTAGACTTCCGCGGAGGCGCGCGGAATCTCGCTGCTGCTGCACCTTCGCTGGCAGCGAGTTGGCTCGGGTATGGGCAGAATCCCGCTTATTACGAGCAAGGGCCGCCGCTTTCGCTGCTGCCTGCGTTTGCCGCTTCGATCGGGCGGGAAGCCGCGACAGGCACGCCATCGCGGAACGAAACGATTCGAACTGCGCTTCGTTTCATTCCGGCGAGCGCGAAACCTCATGAGACCGAAGATCCCGCGGCGGTGCGCGCGAAGAGTTTTCTGTTTTTTTATGGGCTGCAAGACTACTACGGTCGCGAAATGTTTCGCAGAGCCATCGAGCACATGTTGTACGCGCGGCGCGGGCGCGGATTTGAACTCAGTGATTTGATTGCCGCCCTCGAACAGGAAGACCCCCGGCGAAATGCGGCGGAGTTTGTGCGCCACTGGATGAAGCATCCGGGAGTGCCGGAAGAGTTCCGCGCGCGGTATGAAGGAACAACCGCGGCGTCTGTTGATTCCAAAAAGGAGACCACACCATGAGAGACGTTGTTCTGACCGAGCACGGACCGAAACCGATTGGGCCTTATTCGCAGGCCATTCGCGCGAACGGATTCTTGTACGTATCGGGGCAGGTGGCGCTGAACCCAAGCACGGGCGAATTGCTAGCCGGGGACGTCCGGCAGCAGACGGAGCGGGTAATGGAAAACTTGAAGAGCATCGTCGAAGCCGCAGGGACGAAGATGGCGCATGTGGTGAAAACGACGGTTTTTCTGAAGGACATGAATGACTTTGCGGCGATGAACGAAGCGTACGCGAGATATTTCCCTTCGGCGCCGCCGGCGCGCGCGACGGTGCAAGTGGCGCGGCTGCCGAAAGATGCGCTGGTGGAAATCGAAGTGATCGCGGTTTTATAAGAGCAAAAAACTCCTGCCAGAAAACTTACCTTTCCCGGCTCGCTGTCGCTGCTCATATGGAAGAAGGGAGAGACCGATGCGAATTTGTTCCAGTCTTCTACTTTTCATAGCGGTGCCGTGTGCGGCGCAGACAAGTTCGCCGCCACAATACGAGGTCGTGCGGGTCAGCAATGTCATGGTGCCGATGAGGGATGGCGTGCGCCTGGCGACGGATATTTACCGGCTGGCCCGCAACGGAACTCCCGTCGAGGGCAAGTTCCCTGTGATTCTGGAGCGGACGCCGTATGACAAGGAGAATTCGAGCTATTTGGCGGTGTATGTCAACGAGGGTTATGTCGTGGTCAGCCAGGATGTGCGAGGGCGCTACCATTCGGAAGGACGCTGGAGATTGTTACGGGACGATGTGAACGATGGATACGACACGGCCAAATGGATTGGGGCGCAGCAGTGGTGCAGTTGTGCGATTGGCACGGTCGGCGGCTCTTATGTGGGGGCGACGCAGCACGCTCTGGCGATTTCCGGCGCGCCGTTTCTTGGCGCAATGGTGCCCATTGATGCGGCGGCCAACCCCGGGTACTTCGGCATTCGCCACAACGGTGCGTTTGAGTTGCGATTCTTCAACTGGATCTTCACGTTTGGAGCGCGCGACGGCAGCCACGAGGCTTTGAGCGATCCGGGAACAAAAAGAGTTTTAGATGAGGCGGCCGATCACGTGCGCGAGTACGTACGCGGCTTGCCGCTGCGCGCGGGAACGACACCACTCAAACTGGCACCGGATTACGAGAGCTGGTTGATTGAAGCGATGCGAAATGGCGATTTGAACGACTTCTGGAAGAATATCGGCTCGAGCGTCGTGGATCACGTGGCGGAATACAAGGACATCCCCGTGTATCACATCGGCGGCTGGTATGACTCGTGGGCGGCGCAGACTTCGAACATGAGTTACGCGACGCTGGCGAAGAGCAAGCACAACCAACGGCTGATTATGGGCCCATGGACGCACGGGGGCGCACAGCAGAGCTACGCGGGAGAAGCCGAGTTCGGTCCCACCGCAAAGATCAGGTATTACGAACTGGAAAGACGCTGGTTTGACCGCTGGCTGAAGGGGATTGAGAACGGCGTGGACAAAGAGGCGCCGGTGCGCATTTTCGTGATGGGGGGCGGTGACGCGCACAAAACAGCGGAAGGGCGCATCTTCGTGGGCGGGCACTGGCGGGACGAGAAGGAATGGCCGCTGAAACGGGCTGTTCCGGTTTCGTGGTACTTGCATGGCGAGGGGAAACTTTCTACTGAGATGCCTACGGCCTCCGAGGCCACGCATTATTTGTTTGATCCGAAGCATCCTGTGCCCACTTTGGGCGGCAACATCAGTTCTGGCGGCAATTTGCTGGGAAATGGCGCGGTGGACCAGCGGTGCCGCGCGGACGCGTGGAATTGTGACGGCGATGCGCGGCCGCTCTCAGCTCGAAACGACGTACTGGTGTTCCAATCTGCGCCGCTAGAGCAAGACATGGAAGTGACGGGGAGGTTAGTGGTTAAGCTGTGGGCGTCGTCCAGTGCGCCTGATACTGATTTCACTGCAAAGTTGATTGATGTTTACCCGCCCAACGCCGACTTTCCTGCAGGAGTGGACTTGAATATCGGCGACTCGATTGTGCGCGCGCGGTACCGCAACTCACGGGAGAAAGCGGAACTGCTGAAGCCGGGAGTTCCCTACGAGTTCACCATCGAGATGTATCCCACCTCACTGGTATTCCGAAAAGGCCACCGCATACGCTTGGACATCTCCAGCAGCAATTTCCCGCGCTTTGACGTGAATCCGAATACTGGCGAACCGCTTAACGAGAACCGCAGGTGGGCCATTGCCGACAACGCGGTCTATCACGACCCGCAGCACTTGTCGCAGCTCGTTTTGCCGGTCGTCAAAGCGGGGCGAGAGTAAGAACAGCGGCGCAGGAAGTATCCGGCGTCACATGGGCGCGTGAAGTACATCACAGAGCATGGTGGCGGTTGGGCAGTACAAAGGAGGGGAGGAATTCTTATAGGGTACCCCGCCAACCGCAGGTGCCCCTGGTCCACTGGAGACAAAGCCATGCTTATGCCGGAACGCCTGGAAACGCATTTGAACGCGAGAAACGTTCGGTTCTCGATGATCTACCATGCGCCGACCGAAAGCGCGCAAATGGCGGCGTCGGCGATGCATTTTCCGGGCAAAGAAGTGGCCAAGGCGGTGGCGCTGCAAGCCGGAAATCGCGAAATCTTGGCGGTGCTTCCTGCGTCGTACCGGATCAACTTTGAGAAACTATCCGCAATTACGGGAGCGGAAGTGCGCCTGATGGACGAGGAAGCCTATAGCGAGTTGTTTCCCGATTGCGAACGTGGCGTGATTCCGGCGTTCGGAGAACTCTACGGCGTGCCGGTTTACTTGGACGAAGCCCTGGCCGAAGATCCAGAGATTATTTTGAGCGCCGGGACGCAGCACGACAGCGTGCGCATGGGAAACGTGGATTTCGTGCACCTGGCCGAGCCGCAGGTCTGCTCGTTTGCCGAGAGAGCCTAACCTTCGATCTGAGCCGTTCGGCCCGGCCTTCTGCTGAACCTCCGAGCGAAACCGCACATTCTTGGGGAGTATTTGTGTCCCAGCCGGGAGGGAATCAGCTTCGCATTCGGCTCTTACATCGCAACATTTGTTGCACTTTTCCTCCCTATCCGAAAGCTCAAATAGTATTGCTTGACAGACCTCTCACCCGTGGCTAGAATCCCGGCAATTCTGTGGTGGGCGCCCCTGCATCATCTGTTGCATTTTGTTTCTCATATTAGAGTAGAGCTGCAAGGGGCGCGGGCGCATTGCGCCGAGTCTTGACAAAGCGGGTCTTGCGGGAGGTTGACATGCGTCCTTTCGATTTCACGTGCATTCCTTACGTGTCACGCGAGGCAGTCTTGCAGAGATTGCGCCAGCTTTTCCTGGCCAGCCTATTTTTGCTTGCGACCATTTTGTTGACGGCCACGCTGCACGCGCAGACGGCCGGAACGGGGGCGCTCGCGGGAACAGTCACGGATCCTAGTGGGGCGTCGGTTGCCGGAGCGCAGGTTCAGGTCACTAATGAAGACTCGGGAGAAGTGCGCACCGTAACGACGGGCGCGGCCGGCAGTTACGTCGTTCCTCTGCTCCTGCCCGGCAGGTACACCGTCGCGGTCACCAAAGCTGGTTTCCGCACCACAACCATTCCGCATGCACGGATCGTCGTTACGGAAACCAACGCGTTAAATGTCCAGCTTGAGGTGGGACAACTCTCTGACAAAGTCGTCGTACAGGCGGAAGTCTCGCAACTGCAAACCGAATCCAGCAGTCTTGGCCACGTTACGACAGGCGAGCAGGTGCAAACTCTGCCTCTCGCCAGCCGCAACTTCACGCAGATTATTGGCCTGAATCCTGGCGTTTCCACGGAAATCCCTAATGCCGGTGAGTTGGGCCGCGGCGGCGGGGGCAACAACCAGGATCCCACTGTTTCGGGAGGAAACTGGGCTTCCGACAACAACTTCCAGATGAACGGCGTGGGAGTGAATGATATCCAGCAAAGCGGCTACTTCAGCGCGGGGGTAGCGATTCCGAATCCGGATACGATTCAGGAATTCAAAGTGCAGACCGGGCAGTACGATGCGTCTTATGGCCGCAACGCGGGCGCCAACGTGGACGTGATCACCAAGGGCGGGACCAATGAATTCCATGGCGCCGCCTGGGAGTTCTTCCGCAATGACGATATGAACGCCAACACGTTTTTCCTCAATGCGAACAAGCAGCCTCGCGCGGTGCTGAAGCAGAACCAATTCGGCGGCGACTTTGGCGGCCCCATCAAGCGCGACAAGCTCCAGTTTTTCACTTCTTATCAAGGCACGCGCCAGCGCAACGGCCTCGACCTGAATTGTTCTGCCACCTTTACAGAGGCACCGATAACCAATGACCGGTCGAAAGCTACCCTTGTCAAGCTCTTTGCTGGCCAAGCGGGATTTTTCGGCGGAGTTGCTATCGCAGCTGATGGTTCCAATATCAACCAGGCTGCTCTAGCCATCCTGAACCTGAAAAAGCCAAATGGGGATTATCTGGTGCCAACACCACAGACGGTGAACGCCAGCCTCCCCTTTGATTCACAAGGTTCTCTCGCCTTTAGCCAGGCTTGTCCGTTCACAGAAGATCAGTTCATGACCAATGCTGACTGGGCGATGTCGAAGGCAAGCAAATTAAGCGGGCGCTTTTTCTTTGCCAACAGCACGATCACACAGACTCTCCCCAATACCAACCTGACCGGTGGCGGCTCTCCCCCGGGAGCCCCCGTAAACATCACGCAAAACTTCCGGAATTTTTCACTAACTCACACCTACATCTTTACACCCACTCTCGTGAATGAAGCGGAAGTTGCTTTTCACCGTATCTTTGCCACTTTCAACCAATCTAAATCCTTTAGCTGGTCACAGGTCGGCGTCAGTGTAGTCCCGTTCGACGACACCATTCCGGCGCTGGCGATAGACGCCGGGGGTGCGACGGGGTTGTCTCTCGGGGGCAACGGCCAGACCGTTTTGATTGCCGAAAACACCTACACGTTTCAGGATTCCGTTTCCTGGACACGGGGTAAGCATGCTTTCCGCTTCGGAGCCGGACTTTCTCGGGAACAGAACAATCAGATTGGATTCCACTATCTCTCCGGTGAACTCTTCCTCAGCTGGGCGGACTTCATGCTGGGCCTGCCTGGAACTCCTGTTTCTCAGGGTGGTAACGGTTCTCCTTATGGGATCAGCAACATGTATGGCGCCTTGGATTTGCTGGGGCTTTTTGATCGCGGCTATCGGGATTGGGAAGTGTGGAGCTATGCCCAGGACGATTTCAAGGTGACAAAGCGCCTGACGTTAAACCTGGGAATTCGCTATGACCATATCGGAGATTTTGGCGATGCCCTTGGCAGGAACGCCGGGTTTGATCCTTCCCTTGCGGACAAGAATCCGCCGATGAGTGGCACGCTAGCCGGCACTACCGTGCCCAACAATTTCACTGGGACAGTACCTGCCGGCGTCAAGAAGCTCGGCAACGATTACGGTCTAAACGGCATCGGCCAGGACACATGGAATCCACGCCTGGGCTTGGCTTATCAACTACCCTGGGTTCATGACAGGGTCGTGCTTCGCGCCGGCTATGGTGTTTACCATTCCCGTTCCACCGGCCAACCTTTCCTGCAATTGATTTCGGCGCCGCCCTATGGCGATTTCCGCCTTGAAATTCCGAATTTCGCTTTCTCAGAACAGCAGCCTTTTCCCCTCGTTCAGCCAACATTCCCCACCTTCATTCCCTATTCGCCAAATACCGCGAACGGTATCACCTTCTTTGAGCCCAATTATCGTCCGCCCATAGTTCAGCAATATAGCCTCGGCGCCCAGGCCCAGATCGTGCCTAGCTTGGTCTTGGAAGTCGCGTATTCGGGAGCCCGCGGCTTGCACCTCCTCGACGAGCGCTCCATCAATCAGGCTGGTCTCGCTAGTGCCTCAAACCCCATCAACGGGCAAACAACCAATATTATCGAGAATATCCAGCAGCGCGTACCTTATATCGGTTTTTCCAGCGCCAACATGTCGCAAATCGGCTCGGGCGCCGCTTCCTGGTACAACGCTCTTCTCGTCAGCTTGAATAAGCGTCTAAGTCACGGTTTACAATTCCAGGTGTCCTACACCTGGGCGAAAGATCTGTCCAACGTCCTTGGTTCCACGACCGGGCCTAACGGGGGGACAGTCGCCGGCGATCAGAACAACCTTGCCTCTGGCTATGGGCCGGACAACTTCGTCCGTCCGCAGCGCCTGGTGATTAACTATTCTTATCAACTGCCCAAACCTCGTTGGAGCAGTGTGCTGGCGCAACAGGCTCTGGGAGGTTGGTCGGTGCAAGGGGTAACCGTCTTCCAAAGCGGACATTATCTGACCCCGCTGAATACCAACGGAAGTAACATTTACGGCATCTTAACCGACCGCGCGCAGCTCTCAGGAAAATGCACGCCCGGCCAATATGTTAACCCTGGTTCTGTTTCATCAAAATTGGACAAGTACATCAACGCTTCGTGCTTTACCAGCACACTTCCTATAATAGGCAGCGAGGAGCCGCCTCCGCCTGTGCCAGGCGGAACGTGTTCCGGTGTTCCGCCCCTTCCTGATGGAAACTGTCCGGCCGTTGGCACGGGATTCGGCAATGCCGGAGTTGGTATTTTGAGAGGGCCCAGCGAGCTCAACTTTGATTTCTCTTTGTTCAAACACTTTCCGCTTCACAAACTCCGGGACAGCGCCGATCTCGAATTCCGATCGGAGTTCTTCAATATCTTCAATCATCCTTCCTTTCAGGATCCCGATACGAGCCTGAGCGACCCGAATTTTGGCCGGATCCTCGGTACCAATGGCAACCCGCGCATTATCCAGCTTGCGTTAAAGCTTACGTTCTGAGCTAGGGCAGCAGTTGGCCGGGATTGGCCGCACATCGAGAGCAGAAGGAAGGAGTTTCCATGAGGTCAGAGTGCCGCAAAAAGGGCTTCGTGTCGGTTGAATTGATTTCAGAGCAAAAGTCGAAGGCCATTTCTCTTTTTCTGGCTCTGCTCCTTTGCGCTGCATTAGGAGTTGCACAACCACAGAAGCAGAAAGCCCCGGCCAAGCCGGCGGCCGCGACTCCGGAGGCGAAGCTGCAGGGGCTTGACGCGCTTGCGGACCAGGCCATGAAGCAGTGGAAGCTGCCGGGCTTGGCCATCGCGGTGGTGCAAGACGGCAAAGTGATCTACGCGAAGGGTTTCGGATACCGCGACGTGGAAAACAAACTTCCGGTAACTACGGGAACGCTTTTCCCCATCGGCTCGATCAGCAAATCATTCACCGCGTTAACGTTTGCCATTTTGAAGCAGGAAGGCAAGGTTGACTGGGACCAGCCGGTGCGCACTTACTTGCCGGAATTTCAGATGAATGATCCTGTGGCCAGCGAACAAGCTACTCCGCGTGATCTCTTCTCGCATCGCACGGGGTTGCCGCGGCACGATCTCGTTTGGTATTCCTCCGATTTCAGCCGCGAAGACATGGTTGGGCGTCTGCGCTACCTCAAACCAAACAAAGGGTTTCGCGGCGCCTACCAGTACAACAACCTCACGGTCATGACTATGGGATATCTGGAAGGAAAGATTTCGGGACTTGGCTGGGAAGGGTGCATTCGGCAGAAAATTTTCGCACCATTGGGAATGACGCATTCGGATTTGTCCGTGCAGGATGTTGAGAAAACGGACGACCACGCTCTGCCCTATGAGTTGAAGAAAGAGGTTCTCACCAAGGTTCCTTTTCACAATATCGATGCGATCGGCCCGGCAGGGGCGATCAATTCCAGCGTCGAGGACATGTCTCACTATCTGATTTTTCAGCTCGGCGACGGGAAATACGAAGGCAAACAAATCGCGGCGGAAAGCGACCTTCGCGAGATGCATAGTCCGCAAACGGCGATTCCGGACCCGCCGCCAGCGGTCAGTCTGCCGGGACTTGGGCATTTCAGCTATGGGCTGGCTTGGGTCGTGACTTCCTATCGCGGGCACAATTTGGTCTGGCACAACGGCGGCATCGATGGCTTTTATGCGCTGCTTTCTATGCTTCCCGACGACCACATGGGCGTAGTGATTCTGACCAATTTGCCGAACGGCCGCACCCCCGAAGTGCTGGCGTACAACGTTTATGATCGGCTGCTGGGGCTTGATCAACTGCCGTGGCTGGATCGCTTCAAGGAACTGGAAGCAAAAGGGAAGCAGCAAGAGGAACAAGCGAAGAAGAACAAGCCCACGGATCGTAAGGCCGACACGCATCCTTCGCACAACTTGGCGGAGTACGCGGGCGAATACCAAAATGCGGGATATGGACTTCTCAAGATTGGCTTGAAGGGCGACGCGCTGGAACTCAGCGTAAACAACCTCGGCCCATTCCCGCTGGAGCACTACCACTACGACGTGTTCCGTGTGCCCGAAGAGTCCGACGGCGTGGCCGCGGGCGAGAAAATCCAATTTGAGATGAACAAAAAGGGAGACATCGACCGAGTTGCGGGCACGTTTGAGCCTGCGCTGGGCGAAGACATCATTTTCACGCGCGCTCCGGAAAAAATTTCGCAAGAGGTGCTGCAAAGTTTGACGGGAGAATACCAGTTAGGTCCTCAAACCGTCAGCGTGACACTGGCCGGAGGAACGCTCCGCCTGACCGTGCCCGGCCAGCCCCAATATGAGTTGGTGCCGACGAGGGGATTGTCTTTTGACCTAAAGGGCTTGCCAGGTTTCAGCGTGGACTTCCAGAAAGATTCCTCGGGAAAAATCACTGAGGCCGTTTTCAACCAGCCGAACGGCGTGTTTCGCGCGAAGCGCAAGTAGCCCCGGTCGTCTCACCATTAGGAATCACACTCCATCCGTTGTTGTCGGTCGCCGCGCTTGACTTCATATAAGAAACACAAGGCACAATAGCAACATGACGGAAAGCATCGAGAAGGTGCTGCGCAAGACGCCGCTCTTCGCAAGCCTTACGGAAGTGGAAGTGCGTGCGCTGGCAAGCCGAGTGATTCGAAAAAGCCTGAAACAGGGTGAACAGCTCTTCGCCGAGGGAGATCCATGCACAGGGCTGTTCCTGGTAGCCTCGGGCAAGATTCGGATTTTCAAATTGTCCTCATCCGGTCGCGAACAAGTCCTGGCGATCGAGGGCGCAGGCAGTTCGTTCGCCGAACTGCCGGTGTTCGACGGAGGCAATTACCCGGCAGCAGCCTCCGCCTGGGAGGACTCCGAGATTCTGTTCATCTCGCGCAAAGACTTTCAGAATTTTTGCCGGGAGCACCCCGATGTCGCGCTGAAGGTGATTGCGGTGGTGGGATCGCGGTTGCGGCGCCTGGTGGGGATCATTGAGGAGCTCTCATTCACGACTGTACGACAGCGCCTGATTTCGCTCCTGCTGCAACTCGCGGAAAGCGAAGGGACGCGTTCCAAAGAGGGCATCCAACTGGAATTGAAGAAAAGCCACCAGGAACTTGCCGCCGAGGTGGGCACCGTGAGGGAATTGATTTCGCGAAATCTTAGCCGCTTGCAGGCAGAGGGGTTTCTCGAAGTCGAGGGCCGCAAGCTCGTTGTGAAAGACCTCGCCGGGTTGAAGCGCGAACTCGCCGCTTCCGAATAGATTTCCCCAGGAATTGCGCTTTTTTCTCCCCGTGACTTTAGTCACTGCCGCACGTTTCAGCTCCTTTCATCCTTGAATGCATGGAGGGAGCTACCAATGAGTTTCACCGCAACGACAAAAGTTGGAGAAATTGCAACCGCTAATCCCGGCGCAAAGCGAGTCTTGGAAGCGGCAGGTGTGGACTACTGCTGTGGAGGCGCGAAGCCGCTCGGCGAGGCTTGCCTGGACGCCGGTGTTTCTGCTGAGGAGATTCTGAAGCGGCTCCAGGAAAACAGCCAGCAGGTTGGGCCGGAGGGTACCAACTGGACGACGGCAGCGCTTGGTGAGCTGACACAACATATTGTGCGAAAGCACCACGGATACGTGCGCGAGTCGATTCCTCGGGTGCGTGCGCTACTAGAAAAAGTCAAAACGAAACATGGTCCCAACCATCCCGAACTTGCCTCCATCGGGGAACGGTTCTTCGACCTGGGACAAGAACTGTACGGTCACATGCAGAAAGAGGAGCAAATCCTGTTTCCCTACATCGAGCGTCTAGAGCGCGCCGCGAATCAGAAAAGGACTCCCGAGCCGCCATTCTTCGGGACCGCGCGAAACCCCATCCAAATGATGATGCAAGAACACGATTCCGCCGGTGGGCTGTTGCAAGAGATGCGCAAACTGAGCGGCGGCTATCAACCCCCGAAGGAGGCCTGCGAGAGTTACCGTGAGCTTTACCGGTCACTTGAGGAGTTTGAGGCTGACCTCCGCACACACATCCACCTGGAAAACAACATTCTGTTCCCGCGAACGGTAGCGCTGGAATAAGCCGCAGGGTGAATCGAGCTCTTCGCTCACAAAAAGGCAGAAATCGGTCGCGAAAAGGAGATCGAAATGATGCAGAAGCCAATCAGCAGTATTCTCTCCACTGTTTTGCTGGGCGCTGCTGCCCTCGCTGTGCAGATTAGTACTCCTCGAGCTGAAGGACAATCCCGGGCGGCTGCCGAACAACCTGCCAGTGTTGAGGCCGTGGACATTGTCCGCGATCCAGCGGACGTTGCACCGCCAGTTGGCAAGCGCGAAGCTCAAGTCGTAAAAGTCTCTCTTGTTGCCCAGGAAGTGGAAGGGAAATTAGATTCCGTGCTGGGAGCGACGTATGAGTATTGGACGTTCAACGGTAAAGTGCCGGGTCCGATGATTCGCGTTCGCCAGGGTGACACGGTCGAACTCACGCTGAAAAATGAAGGCCGCCTCGTCTCGCACTCGATTGACTTGCACGCCGCGCTTGGTCCGGGCGGAGGTATGGATCTTACGGAAGCCAAACAAGGTGAAAGCCGGACGTTCACGTTCAAGGCCATTGTGCCGGGAGTGTTTGTTTATCATTGCGGAACAAACTTGGCTGCTCAGCATATCGCAAACGGAATGTATGGCCTGATCGTGGTTGAGCCGCCGGAAGGATTGCCGCGCGTTGATCACGAATACTACGTAATGCAAGGCGAGATTTATACGGTCGAGGACATCGGCGGTTCCGGGCATCAGAAGATGAGCCTGTCGAAACTGATGGACGAACGCCCGGAATATTTTGTGTTCAATGGAGCTGTCGGGGCACTGACGACACAGCATCCGATGCATGCGAGGACGGGCGAGACCGTGAGGATTTTCTTCGGTGTTGGCGGACCTAATTTGATTTCCTCTCCCCACGTGATTGGGCAGGTTTTGACGCGGGTTTACAATGAAGGTTCTTTTACCTCGCCGCCGCTTACCTCCGTGCAGACGACAACGGTGCCGCCTGGTGGCGCTACCATCCTGGAATTTAAGCCGCTGGTCCCCGGCTCGTACAAACTTGTGGATCACGCGCTAGTTCGCGTGGCACGCAGCCTGATTGGTTCGATAGAGGTTTCGGGACCGGAGCAGCCTGAGCTCTTTCATGCAGGACCGGCGCAGTAAGGTGGATGGGTATCGTAGTCTCGTTTCGGGAGTTCGAACATTAGCTGGATTCCTCCTCACACCTTGTCACTCATTTTAGTTCCTCTTCGGATGTGCCACTTGTCCTGACACAAAGTCTCTGCTGGAGCATCTAACTAGCTGTAGTATCAGATAGTTACAGGTTCTGTCGGGGGCGCTTACTTCCGGCGGGAACTTTCCCAGCCTGCCCACGGAATTAGAGAATGAGGCCGGGCAGGACATCTGATCAGGAGAGATGAGGATCGTCGACCAAGAGAAAGACGATGTTCTGCTTAGGCAGGCCGCCAAGGGTGACGAAGAGGCATTCACGTCGCTCTATCGGCGCCACCAGGCCGCGCTCTACCGTTTTGCCCTGCGCATGACCGGAAGTGCGTGGGCCGCGGAAGAAATTGTCCAGGACGTGTTCATGACGCTGATGCGGGACCCGAGGAAATACGATGCCACGCGCGGCACTCTCGGGGGATTTTTGTATGGTGTCGCTCGCAACCGCGTGATGAAACATCTGGAACGATTGCCGCGCGAAGTTCCGCTCGAGGTGAAGAACGAGGACGGCACGGGGCCGGGAATCGTTCTCCAGGACGCTTCTACCCCGGCGACCCTGGCGGAAAAACGCGAGCGACTCGAGCGCGTGCGTGCGGCGGTGCTGGATTTGCCCGCGGAGTTTCGCGAAGCCGTGGTTCTGTGCGAACTGGAAGAGATGAGCTATGAGGAAGCCGCGCAGGCAGTTGGCTGTCCCATCGGCACGATTCGCTCGCGTTTGCACCGGGGACGTGCGTTGTTGATGGCGCGGCTGGAAATCTTGCGCGATCTGCCACGGCGCGCGACGGTGGCGAAGTGATTGGAACTGTCGATTGTGAAGGAAGTGTCAAATGAAGTGTGAAGAATTTGAACTCATAGGGCTGGACGCCGGGCGGGACGCTTCGCTGAGCGAAACCGAACGCGCTGCGATTGCGGAGCATGCGAATTCCTGCGCTCGATGCGCGGCGCTCCAGAGTTCCTGGCAGGAAGCACGCAAGGAGTTGCGCGCTCTGGCGCAGGAGATGTCCGAAGCGCAAGCACCTGCCCGTGTCGAGATGCGCTTGCGACAGGAGTTTCGCGCGCAGCACAGCACGTGGAAAGGCCGCCGGACGGCGGTCGCAGCTGCGTGGGCGTTGGCTGCCGCGGCTGTTTTGATTGCTGCGATGAGTTGGATCAAGTGGCGCGACTCTCAGCAAGTTGCCAAAGCGATTCATTCGAACAGTGCAACAATTGCAAGCAATCTTCCGTCAGGGGGCGGCAGCGTCGCTTCGAATGCAGGAACAGGCGACTTCAACACAGAGGATGACTCCGTAACACTGGTCGCGGGAAATGAATCCGGCAATTTCATGTTGTTGCCGGGAGTTCAGGCTGCCGACATCGACGACGCGGAGATTCTACGCGTTCGAATGCAGCGAGGCGCGCTCGGAGCGTTTGGCTTGCCGGTGAATGAAGACTTCGCCAACGAGTGGATTCAAGTAGACCTCGTGGTCGGCGACGATGGTTCGCCCCAGGCCGTGCGGCTGTTGAAGGAATAGATTGGAATTTTAAAGAAGTTCGGGAGAGAAGAGGAGAAGGAAGAATGAATCGCAAATTCACGGCTGGTCTGGTTCTCTTCGGCGCTTTTGCATTGTGCGTGGAAACCGTGCGAGGGCAGGAAGCGCCGCCGCGCCCGCCTGCTCCCGATGCTATTGGCGGACCCGGCGATCAAGGTGCACCGCCGCCCTTCGGCGAGCGTATGGAACTGCTGGGCTTCGCGGGAATGCATCCCGGAAAAGTGGTGACCGGCGCGCCGTTCAGCGCTGTCGCGGTTACCGAGACCACGCATACGCTGGCGGATGGAAATCACATCATCCGGAGGACACAAGCGAATCTTTTCCGCGATAGCCAGGGCCGTGTGCGCAGAGAGGGAACCCTCCCGGCGGTTGGACCACTGGCGAGCGCAGGGCAGCCAAAATCGTTTGTGATCATCCATGATCCGGTGACGAAGACAAATTACGTTTTGCACCCAGATACAAAAACAGCGGAAAACGTCGGAAGACCCTTCGGCAAAATGAAGGGCGCGATGAGAGAAGGGATGAAAAACAGGGCGCAGGGGAATTTCCAGGCGCGCGAGCAGCAGGAAATTGCCGCTGGCAATTTGAAAAAGGAAGATCTCGGCACGCAGACCATCGGCGGAGTCGTTGCGCAGGGAACGCGCGTGACGCGTATCATTCCCGCCGGACAAATTGGCAACGAAAAGCCGATCACCATCGTTCGCGAGAGTTGGTATTCGAACGATTTGCAAATGGTGGTGATGAGCAAGCGAAGCGATCCGTGGTCGGGCGAAACAACCTATGCGCTAACGAATATTCAGCGGACGGAACCAGGCGCTTCACTTTTCACCGTTCCCTCTGACTATACCGTGCAACAAGGCCGGCCCGGACCGGGGCACAGAGGAATGATGCGGCAGAATCAGGTGCCACCACCGCCGGCTGAGAACGATAATCTTTAAACTGTTCGAAAGCGATCTTCTCTCCTGAAGGCGGCACGCCCTTTTCGCAGTAGCCCCCATCACTGCGGAAAGGGCGCAGCCGTTTTTGGACGCAAGCGAACACAAAAAATGTTACAGGGTAGAATGACGGGATGAATGAAAACGAATTAGCGAAGCAGTTGGAGCACGAAGGTTTTTCGCATGCGTACGTTTGGCGGGATGCGCCAAATGTCTCTTATCCGGACCATAGACATGCGAAAGAGACCGCGCACATCATTTTGAGCGGCGAGATGACGCTGAAAATGAACGGGCGTAGCAAAACTTACAGGGTGGGAGACCGCTGCGATGTTGCAGCCGGCGCCGTTCACTCCGCGAGGATTGGCCCGCAAGGTTGCCGGTACTTGATTGGTGAACGATGAGCATCATTTAGGTCAATCCTCAAGAAGAAGCCAGCGCCCGGTCGAGAAGTTCGACAACGTGAAGAACATTTTGATGGGTGTGATGGAGGGCGACACCGGCACGAAGCTGCAATAAGCAGCCGGGATTGGCAGTGACGACGGTCTGCGCGCCGGTGGATTGGATGTGGCGCATTTTTTCCGCCAGCAACTCGAGAGCAGTTTCGGTCTGAGTGACGTTATAAATGCCCGCAGAGCCGCAGCAGATTTCCGTGTAGGGTAACTCCACAAATTCAAGATTAGGAATGGCGCGCAAAAGCGCACGGGGAGCTTCGCGGATTTGTTGTCCATGCAAGAGATGGCAAGAATCCTGGTAGGTGACGCGGTGTCGAAGGGGATTAAGTTTCGCCGAGAGGCCGAGAGCGGCGAGAAATTCAGTGACATCACGCGTTTTTGCGGCGAATGCGCGGGCTTGCGCATGTTCCGGTTCGTTCGTAGAAAAAAGATGATCATATTCTTTGAGTGTGCAGCCGCAACCCGCAGCGTTGGTGATGATGGCGTCGAAATCGTCGAGAGGAAGCGCGGCGAGATTTTCTCGCGCGAGATCGCGCGCCGCATCGCGATAGCCGGCGTGAGCCGAGAGCGCGCCGCAGCAGACTTGTTCTCTGGGGACGACCACTTCGCAACCGTTCGCCGTGAGCACACGCACAGTGGCTTGGTTGAGTTCGGAGAACGTAACGTTGGCGATGCAGCCGATGAAAAAAGCCACGCGGGCGCGTCGGGGGCCCACAGCGGGAAAAGTTTGGCCGAGAGAGGTGAAGAAAAATTCCTCATCGATACGCGGGAGGAGGCGTTCGCGTTCGGCAAGGCCGAGCAGCTTGAGAATTCCGATGCTACGCGCAATGGTTTGCAACCCAGAGCGCTGATACAAGCGAAGCAGGCGAGCGGCGTCTTCAATGTGGTGGGGAGCGGAGAGAAAGTCGCGGAAAAAATAGTCGCGGGCGGCGCGGCCGAACCAGGAGCGAGGATAATGCCGCGCAATGTGGGCGCGGGCGTGCTCGACCAGCTTCCAGTACTCGACGCCGGAAGGGCAGGCGGTTTCGCAGGCGCGGCAATCGAGACATTTATCGATGTGCTCGACGAAAGAATCGCTGAGTGGAGTGTGAAGCCGTTCTGGTGTTGCCGCCTCGTTTTGAAAGACGTGGAACATCTGGTGGATGCGGCCACGGGGCGAATCGGCCTCAAGATTCCATAAACGATAAGTAGGGCAGGCGTTCAGGCAGAGGCCGCAATGAACGCAGCGGGCGTAGTCCTCGTAAACGGGCGCGAAGCCGGGAATGGGAAGCGGTGTTGGCATAAATTCTTCGATAAGAATAGACCTGAAGCTTCTTTGGGACGCAACCCAAGAGTAGCAAACAAAGCAGTGAGAGGACTCCCCTGGCTTCCAAGCCCGCGCCACCAGATCCTAGCGCCTGATCAACAAAGGCGGAGGGCTAAATCCTGCAATACACGGGTCAGAGCAGCGGCTGCCGCCCTGCGCCGCCAGGTGATGGAAAGGCGGAATCAGAAATGGACGACGAAGCCGACTGAAACCCGCGTGCAATTCGTGCGCTGCCCAGAGGTATCCAGGCCGACATAGTCGACTTGCGGGCGCAAAGCAAGGTGAGGGAGAAGACCGAGGTCTACTCCGCCCCCAACGCTATAGGCAAACTGGTTGGAGGAGGGGCCGCCGCCACTGGAGGTAAGGCGTGAGCCACCAAAGAGGACCTGAACGAAAGGATTGATTTTGGTGGGATTGCGAAGGGTCAGGCGGGGGCCAAACAGATAAGTGTAGGTATTGCCGGGAGAGGCGTGATAGCCGCCGAAATCACCCACAATTCCGAGGAACCGATTGGGATTATAGGCCAGGGAGCCGCTGACACCGTTCTGGTTGACGTCAACGCCGCTGCCCAAATGAAAGTAGGAGTAGCTGAGGGAAGCGTCAACGGACTGCGCGCGCGAGGGAATGGCAAAGACGAACAGCGCTAAGCCCAGCAAAATCAGCTTTTTCATACGGATGGCTTCCTTTCGAGGGGGAAAATGTCGCACCGCAGGCGAGACGGCCGGGCAGGTTTGGCCGATCGAAGCGGTTCCTTTCTATTCTCACTGCAGTGGCATGAAAACGCAGAAGAAACGCCCAAAGTGTTTCTATGACGGCAATAGCGGCGCAGGCGAAGGGCGAAAAGGCGTACCATCTGGGAAGCCCTGCCCCTGGAGAGGGGGTCACCGTGAGAATGGAAAGAAGACGCGTGCCCCGGTACCCATTTGCGGCGACTGCGGAAATCATCGACGAGAGGGCGAACGCGAGAAGTTCGTCACGCGTAAGCGATCTGAGCTTGCATGGCTGCTATGTGGAATTGGCGGACCCGTTTCCGCAGGGTACGCCGGTGTTGATCGAAATAGCCGCGGGGACCGAGTACCTGGAAGCGCATGCGACCGTGGCGTACCGCGAACCGAATCTAGGAATGGGCGTGACGTTCGACACCATCCAGCCGTATTTCGCGACCGTGCTGAATCAATGGCTCAAGCGGGCACAATGCGCGGAGCACTAGGAGCTCAGAGTCAGGCGGCCCGGCGCGAAGAGATTCTGGGGGTCGAAGGCGGACTTGAGGCGGCGATGCAGAGCAAGGTCAGGGCGAGGTGGGCCCCAAATGTTGACGCGGCGTTTGAGCGCCGTGGGGCACCAGGGAAGAGTGGCGGTGGCGTTTTCTTTCGCGCCGAGAGCAAAGATTGCAGAGGCGGCTTGCGCGAGGCGGCCTAGAGCATTGGCATCGTCCGCGGGCGGCAAAAGCGCGAAATAAATGACGCCGCAGGACCGGGCCAAGGTGGCGTGGGCAAGAGAGGCTTGGTCTGCGACAGCCTGAAGCTGTGCGAGCAGGCCGCTCATCCGGTTTGGTAAAAGCGCAATTTTGAATATGGCAGCGGAGGGAAACGATTCGAGAAGAAGCGGAACAGCCTGACCGATGTAATGCCAGAGATCGGCGCCTTCGTTTTCGCCAAGCGCAGCGAGTTGCATGTTCTTGGCGGCTGGCGCCGAGGCGAGTTGAGCGAATTCACGCGAGGCGCGGTCGCAGACTTCGGATGCGCCCTCCATGCTGACGCAGAGATGCCAGAAGTCCACTGCGAATTTTCCATCCAGAGGCGTGGCGGGGGATTCGGCGGGTTTTTTTTCAGTCTCAAGAAAGAGTTGCAGGAGTTGAGGGCTGACGAGTTCGACGGAAGACGGACGAAGCGGAGAAGCCTCAACAAGGCTACGGAAAGCGAGTGCGTCCTCCGAAGTAGGGAAAGAGGCCACAAAGCCGCGGCTGGCCGGGGCGGCAGGAAAAGTCCTGAAATTGAGGCGTGTAATCACGGCCAGAGTGCCGAGCGAGCCGATGAGCAGCTTGTGAAGATCGTAGCCAGTGACGTTTTTCACCACGCGGCCGCCGCTTTTGCAAAGCTGGCCGGTGCCATCGACGAATTCCGCACCGATCAGGAAGTCACGCGCAGTCCCGTAGGAATGCCGCAGGGACGAATCGAGGCCCGAAGCGATGATGCCCCCGATGGTGGATTCAAAATAAAAAGGAACTGACAGCGGAAGAAACTGGTTTTGGTTGTAGAGCGGTACCGCAAACTCATTGAAATTCGTTCCGGCATCGACGCTGAGCGTGAGATCTCCGGGATCATAGTGAGCAATCTGGTTGAGCCCGGTCATGTCGAGCGCAATGTCGTAGCGCGAGGGCGGCATGCCGATTCCAAGTTTGGTGCGATTGCCGCACGGGATGAGGGCCAGCTTTTCGAGAGCGGCGAAGCGGACGATTTCAGCGGCTTGCTCGGCAGAGGTAGGCTTGGCAATGGCGGTGGGCATGATTTCGTCGACGGCATACTCGGAACACGCGGCTGGATCAGCTATGACTTGGGAAGCGCCGAGGGCCGATTCCAAGCGCGAGGCGAAATTGGCCGTGGCGGTCATTTGTGCCCTAAGGCTTTTTCAGGCTAAGGCCGAAGGCGAATTTCGCCGCAGCCTTTACTGAGTGGGAAGATTTTTCCCGGGTTGAGAGCGGAGTTGGGATTGAATGCGTCGTGAACGCGGCGCATGAGATCGAAATCCGCGTCGGAGAAAAGCAGTGGCATAAGCTCGGACTTCTCCATGCCGACGCCATGTTCGCCGGTCAGGGCGCCGCCGACTTCGACGCAGTAGCGTATGATTTCGGCAGCAGCCTGTAAAGCGCGCTCGAATTGCGCTTTGTCGCGAGGATCAAAGAGAACGATGGGATGAAGGTTTCCGTCGCCGGCGTGAAAAATGTTTCCGATGTTGAATCCGTAGCGCGTGCCGATTTCCTGAATGTGCCGGAGCGTTTGGGGGAGTTTCGTACGGGGAATGACGCCGTCGAGCACGTAATTGCTGGGAGCAATGCGGCCGAGCGCGCCGAACGCGTTTTTGCGGCCTTTCCAGAGTAGTTCGCGTTCAGCATTGTCGCGGGCAACGCGGACTTCTCGCGCATGGTGCGCGTTGCAAACTTCGGTGATAGCCGCTGCCTGGGCGGCAACCGCTTCGTTAAGCCCTTCGACTTCTAGGAGCAGCACGGCAGCACTGTCGCGCGGGAATCCCGCGTGAACAAAATCCTCAACGGTGCGAAGTGTCCAGCCGTCGAGCATTTCGCAAGCGGAAGGCGTGATGGCGCGCGCCGTTATGTCAACAACCGTTTCCGCAGCGTCGTCGACCGAATCGAAAATAGAGAGAAGCGTCTTCACGGCTTCGGGCTTGCGCGAAAGCTTGACGGTGATTTCGGTAGCCAGCGCCAGCGTTCCTTCCGACCCGACGGAGAGGCCCGTGAGATCGTAACCCGGAGCGTCACCCTGCGCACTCCCGACGCGTACGATCTCGCCATCGGGAAGAACCAGTTCGAGGGCAGTAACGTGGTTGCTGGTTACGCCGTACGCGAGCGTGTGCGGCCCGCCCGCGTTTTCAGCCACATTGCCGCCGATGGTGCATGATTTCTGGCTGGAGGGATCTGGTGCAAAGTAGAGGCCGTATGGCTCTGCAGCACGCGTCAGCTCAAAATTGACCACGCCCGGCTGAACGACCGCGCGCTGATTTTCCGCGTCGACCGCGAGAATGCGGTTCATGCGCGCGAAAACAATCATCACTCCTCCCGTGCGGGCTAATGCGCCTCCCGAAAGACCCGTGCCGGCGCCGCGGCCAACGATGGGAACGTTGTGCTTTGCCGCGAGCTTCACGATGCTGGAAACATGCGCCGTGGAAGTGGGAAAGACAACGACGTCGGGACGGCCTTTTTCCACCGACCCATCGTATTCATACAGCAGCAGATCTTCCTGTCGGGCGAGCACCGACGAGGAGCCGAGCAGCTTTTCGAGTTCGCGAATGAGAAAAGAATACATGGGACGCGCAGCGAAACCGCACGCCTGCACTATAGTGAGATTTGCAGGAAACGCGCAACGTGAAGTTGCCCACCGCGGAGGCGAGTGTGTTAGTGTGAACTCCCCGAAATCCGATCGAGGATCAAATGGCCAAGCCGAAAGTGTTTGCGACGCACAGTTTGTTCCAAGCCGCGAGAGAAATTTTGCAGGAAACCTGCGAAGCGGAGCATTGGGCCAAGCCGGAACGGCCTTCACGCGAAGAACTTCTGCAGCGAGTGAAGGATAAAGAGGGGTTGATTTGCCTGCTGACGGAAAAAATCAATGAGGAACTGTTGCGCGTCGCCCCGAAACTCCGCATAGCAGCCAACGTGGCCGTGGGATTCGATAATATCGATGTTCCGGCGTGCACGAAACGGGGGGTCGTCGCGACCAACACCCCAGGCGTGCTCGATGAAACGACTGCGGATTTTGCCTGGACTTTGCTTATGGCGGTGGCGCGGCGCCTGGGCGAGGCCGAAGCCTTGGCACGTTCGGGGAACTGGAAAAATTGGAATTTGGACCAGCTCGTCGGTACGGACGTGTGGGGCAAGACACTCGGGATTATCGGCTTCGGGCGCATTGGAAAGGCGGTGACGCGGCGGGCCAGCGGCTTTCAGATGAAAGTCATTTACACCGACGCGGTGCGTGCTCCCGCCGAAGTCGAAAAGGAACTGCATGCGGAATTTCGCGAAATGAATGTGCTGCTGGCGGAATCGGATTTTATCAGCTTGCACGTCCCTTTGCTTCCGGAGACGCGCGGCTTGATGGACGCGCCGAAATTCTATCGCATGAAACCGACCGCGTTTCTAATCAATACCTCCCGCGGACCCGTAGTAGACGAAGCCGCGCTGGTTGCGGCCCTGGAAAGCGGAAAAATTGCGGGCGCCGGGTTGGACGTATACGAAAATGAACCCTTCATTCATCCCGGTCTGAAAAGAACAAACGTCGTTCTCGCACCGCATATTGCATCGGCTTCCCTCGAAACACGCACGAAAATGGCATGCATGGCTGCAGGGAACGTAGTCGCGCTCTTCAAAGGACAGCGACCGCCCAACATGTTGAACCCGGAAGTCCTGCGGGGCTAGCGAAGGAGTTTCAAAAGAGCATCGATGGCGGACCTGAAACAAATCGCCCGGCAGATTTTCCACGAAACGCTGGCCGCGATTGACATTCCGGCCGCCATGCAAAGTAAGCTCGGACGCCACGGTACACGAATCGTATGCGGCGAGAAGTCCTTCAATCTGAGCGATTTTGAAAAATTGCGGGTCGTCGCCATCGGAAAAGCGGCGCACGCGATGGTCGAGGGGCTAGTCGCAGTTCTCGCGCCATTTGTACGTTTTGAAGGAGTGGTCTCTGCTCCTGCAGCTCCACGCAAGCAAGCGCTGGGCCTGAAATACTTCGAGGCTGGTCATCCCATTCCCAGCGAGGAAAGTCGGAAAGCCGCGGAAGCGATTCTCGCGCTTCTGAGAAAGTGCGACGAGAAGACGCTCATTTTTTTCCTGCTCTCGGGCGGCGGTTCGGCGCTCGCGGATTTGCCTCTCGATGAGCGGCAGACGCTGCAGGACGTTCAGCAATTTCACCGGGCGTTGGTCACCTGCGGCGCATCGATTGACGAAATGAACACAGTTCGTAAACACTTGTCGGCAGTAAAGGGCGGACGGCTGGCGGTGGCCGCTGGCAAAGCAACGAAAATCACTTTGGCGGTGAGCGACGTGCCCGCAGGCAGGGAGGCTGCGCTTGCTTCGGGGCCAACCCTGCCAGATCCCACAACAGTTGCAAATACGAATCGCATCCTGGCGCAGTACGACTTGAAAGAAAAGTTTCCTGTTGCCCTTTGCCGTTGGCTCGATGACGGAAAAATGCTGGAAACGCCCAAGGCCGGCGATCCAGCGTTTCGCAACGCACATTTTTTACTGCTCCTGGGAATGGACGATCTGTTTCATCCGGCGCACCGCGCCGCCGAAGCCGAAGGGTTCATCGCCTGCTGTGACAACACCACCGATGACTGGCCGGTGGAAAAGGCAGCGGAGTATTTGCTAATCCAATTGGAAGAGCTGCACAAAATTCATCCTGGGCACCGCGTAGCCTTGATTGCAGACGGCGAAGTGAGTTCGCCCGTGACAGGCAATGGAATTGGCGGAAGAAACTCCGCGTTTGTGCTGGCCTGCGTCGAGAAAATCACAGGGAAAAAGATCGCGGTTCTCAGCGCGGGGACCGATGGAATCGACGGGAATAGTCCCGCAGCGGGCGCCGTGGCGAACGGTCAAACGCTTGAGATGGCTCGTCGATGTGAGCTCGATCCCGTAGAGGCGTTTCGCGGCAGCGATGCTTATACTTTTTTTTCCAAACTAGGCGACGCTATCGTGACCGGCCCAACCGGAAACAACCTGCGGGATTTGAGAATCCTCCTCGCGGATCGTTGAAGCTCCTCGGCAATTTGCTCACGGCTTCGGCGGCGGTAGCCGCGTCTCAAAAGACTTTAGACGCTCGTTCATTTCCTCCACGAGGTGCTCCAGTTTTTCGAGGCGGCGCAGAACGGCCGCGGAATCACCGTTTTTGTCCGAAGGTGACTCAGCTGTGCCGGAAGACTCTTCCCCTGCAGCCCCACCGGCCTTTCCTCCCGCTGGTTTCTTGAGTAGCGCAATCTGTTCCTTAATCATGGGAGC
>Ga0187780_10000636_pt1 | contig 25782 bp, 25 predicted proteins | sample 1015_Q2_SP10_20__FD_132429 | JGI IMG/M metagenome (GOLD analysis project Ga0187780, IMG submission 132429) | Tropical peat soil microbial communities from peatlands in Department of Meta, Colombia - 1015_Q2_SP10_20_MG | ecosystem: Environmental > Terrestrial > Soil > Wetlands > Peat | place... | reverse complement strand
CGATGCGCCGCAACGCCTGGCGGCGGCTCTTAAGTCACGCGGTGACCGTGCGACGATTCTCACGCCGCATGAGGGAGAGTTTGCAAGATATTTCCATAGCTTGGACAAGCTTACCAAAGTAGGATCAAAGCTCGATAGGGCGCGGCGAGCGGCGGAGCTGACCAGCGCAACAGTTCTCATCAAAGGGCCTGACACGGTGGTTGCCGCTGCCGACGGCCGCGCGTGCATCGCGACGAATGCGCCGGCCGTTCTCGCGACCGCGGGCGCCGGCGATGTGCTCGCGGGCATCGTTGCAGGCCTGCTGGCGCAGCATATGCCGGCATTTGAGGCCGCAGCCGCAGCGGTCTGGCTTCACGGCGAGGCCGCAAGGGCGTTCGGTCCTGGCCTGATATCTGAGGACTTGCCGGATATGCTGCCGCGCGTTTTGGCTAAACTCCTGGCCAATCCAAGCGTTTGCGGGCTATTTTATTAGTGGCGCGCGCTCTCTTCATGATATAAGCGCGGCCAGCGGGCCGCCCTGCGCGTCGCGGGCGTGGCGGAATTGGTAGACGCGCGGGATTTAGGTTCCCGTGACGAAAGTCGTGGGGGTTCGAGCCCCTCCGCCCGCACCAGCCGGGCGGTTTCTCCAAAACTTGGCGGACACACCGCAAACAGAGAGCGATATTATCTTGGTCCGCGATATTGGGCCGTGAAGAGTAGTGCCGATGGAAGTGACCGAAACCGCCGCGGCGGGTCTTAAGCGCGAATATCGTGTCGTCGTCCCAGCAACCGATCTCGAGGCCAAGGTGAACGCGCGGCTCGACGATCTCAAGGGCCGCGTGCAACTGAGGGGTTTTCGCCCGGGCAAGGTCCCGGTCGCCCACCTCAAGCGCCTTTACGGCAAATCCGCCATGGCCGAGGCCATCGAGGCTGCGGTGCGGGAGGCCAATTCCAAGATCGTGACCGATCGGGGGCTTAAGTTGGCTACCGAGCCCAAGGTCGTGCTGCCGCCGGAGGAGGGCGCCGTCGAGGGCATCATCGCGGGCAAGGCGGACCTTGCCTACACGGTCGAGATGGAAATCGTCCCACCGATTACGCTTGCCGATTTCAAGACCATTAAACTCGAACGGCTCACTGCGCCGGTCGAAGATGCCGAGGTCGACGAAGCGCTGAAGACGCTTGGCGAGCAAAACCGGCCCTACCTCGACAAGGGGGATGCACCGACTGAAAACGGAGACCGCATAACTATTTCGTTCGAAGGCACGGTCGACGGGACCCCGTTCGAGGGCGGCTCGGGCGACGATATTGCCTTGGTGCTGGGATCGGGCCAGTTTATTCCCGGCTTCGAGGAGCAGCTGGTTGGCGTCAAAGCCGGCGAGAGCCGGACCGTGAATGTCAAATTTCCCGAAAATTATCGGGCCGTCGCGGTGGCCGGCAAAGACGCGGTTTTCGCGGTCACGGCAAAGAAGGTTGAAGCGCCCGGTTCGGTCGCGCTGGACGACGATTTTGCCAAATCCCTCGGACTGGAGTCGCTTGCGAAACTCCGCGAAGCGGTTCGCGAACGGATCGAGCGAGAGCACGCGGGCGCCACGCGGCAAAAAATCAAGCGCGCGCTATTGGATCAACTCGACGCGGGTCACAAGTTTGAGCCGCCGCCAACTCTGGTCGAGGAGGAGTTCAAGAACGTTTGGACGACGATCGAAAACGATCTCAGGCAACAGGGGCGGACTTTCGCCGATGAGGGAACCACCGAAGAAAAAGCCCGCGAGGAATACCGCGCCATCGCCGAACGTCGGGTGCGGCTGGGCCTGGTTCTTGCGGAGATCGGTGAGAAAAATAATCTCAAGGTGACCGACGAACAACTCACTCAAGCCATCGTCGCTCAGGCCAGAATGGCGCCTGGGCAGGAGCAGCAGGTTTGGGACTATTACCGCAACAATCCTACTGCGCTGGCCGCTTTGCGCGCCCCCCTGTTCGAAGACAAGGTTGTCGATTTCCTCCTCGAATTGGCCAACGTCACGGAAAAGCCGGTTTCTCGGGACGAACTGTTCAAGGAAGACGACGACTAGAGGCGGGGTGCGTCTGGGGCGTTCGCGGGTGTTGCGTCTTGTCAGCGCAATATCTGCGCTTATCTTGGGTAGTGGGCCGGCCCAATGTGCGGTCGTGTGTAACGGCGACGGCGGCTTCGACAAGGCGCCCCGACTCAAGCCACATTGAGTGAAGCGACTTTCCGATAGGCCCTACGGCCTGACCCGGGGTCAGGCGGCCCAAAGTCAGGTGAGTGATGCGCGATCCCCACGACACATACATGAACTACCTGGTCCCCATGGTGGTCGAACAGACCAATCGGGGGGAGCGGGCCTACGACATCTATTCGCGGCTGCTCAAAGAGCGGATCATCTTCATTACCGGTCCGGTAGAAGACGGTATGGCGTCGCTCGTTGTCGCGCAGCTGCTGTTTCTCGAGGCTGAAAATCCGAAAAAGGAAGTCTCGATGTACATCAATTCGCCGGGCGGCGTGGTGACTTCCGGCCTGGCGATCTACGACACCATGCAATTTATCCGGCCGGCCGTCTCGACGCTCTGCACGGGTCAGGCGGCATCGATGGGTTCGCTGTTGCTCGCCGCCGGCGCCAAGGATCTACGCTTTGCGCTTCCCAATGCCCGGATCATGGTGCACCAGCCGTCAGGCGGGTTCCAAGGCCAGGCGACCGACATCATGCTGCACGCCCAGGAGATCCTGAACCTCAAGCGGCGGCTCAACGAAATCTATGTCAAGCATAGCGGTCAGCCGCTCAAAAGGATCGAGGATGCATTGGAACGCGACATGTTCCTAACGTCCGAAATGGCCAAGGAATTTGGCCTCATTGACAAAGTGATTGAGAAACGGCCCGAGGAGCCCAGTCTGAAGGCCGAGCCTATCCTCAAGGGGGTTGGCTGACCGCGCGTTAGTGCCTCGAAATCGAGCGATTCGCCGGCCACAAAGTGTAGTTTCCGTATGGGGTCAAGCGTATTCTAGGCCCTGTGATCCAGAAAACACAGTGTGTCAAAGTCGTGTTATCGTTAATGGATTCTTGATTGGCACGCCGCTAGCATGTCAGCTTGTGTCCGGGCGAAAGGTGTTCACACTTGGCATCTACCGGCAAGCTGGTTTGATGCGGTGACGACGGAGGCCACGGAATATTAGTTTAGTGCAGTGCTTCTTAGGATTTCTTGTTGAAGCATTGTGCGGGTCGAGACGGAGATTGGAATGAGCAAAGTTGGCGGTGGCGATTCAAAGAATACGCTTTACTGCTCGTTCTGCGGCAAGAGCCAGCACGAGGTGCGCAAGCTTATTGCCGGGCCGACCGTCTTTATCTGCGACGAATGCGTTGAACTGTGCATGGACATCATTCGCGAGGAGAACAAGTCCTCGCTGGTGAAGTCGCGCGACGGGATTCCCACTCCGCGTGAAATCCGCAAGGTTCTCGATGACTATGTCATCGGCCAGGATCATGCCAAGAAGGTGCTTTCGGTCGCCGTCCACAATCACTACAAGCGGCTCAATCATCAGAGCAAGCATAACGACGTCGAGCTCGCGAAATCGAATATATTGCTGATCGGACCAACCGGTTCGGGTAAGACGCTGCTGGCGCAAACCCTGGCGCGCATCCTCGATGTGCCGTTCACCATGGCGGACGCGACGACGCTGACCGAAGCCGGTTACGTCGGCGAAGACGTCGAGAATATCATTTTGAAGCTTCTGCAATCGGCGGACTACAATGTCGAACGCGCCCAGCGCGGTATCGTCTATATCGACGAAATCGACAAAATTTCGCGTAAATCCGATAATCCCTCGATTACGCGTGATGTGTCGGGCGAGGGCGTGCAACAGGCTCTCTTGAAAATCATGGAGGGCACGATCGCGAGCGTGCCGCCCCAAGGAGGCCGCAAGCATCCGCAGCAGGAATTTCTCCAGGTCGACACGACGAATATCCTGTTCGTCTGCGGCGGAGCTTTCGCGGGCCTTGAAAAAATCATCTCGGCGCGCGGCCGTTCCACGTCGATCGGATTTGGCGCCAAGGTGATGGCGCCGGAGGATCGCAAGCAGGGGGAAATTTTCCGCGACGTCGAGCCGGAGGATCTGCTGAAGTACGGCCTCATTCCGGAATTCGTCGGCCGGCTTCCCGTCGTTGCAACCCTGGAAGATCTCGACGAGGCGTCGCTTAAGCGCATCCTCACCGAGCCGAAGAACGCGTTGGTCAAACAGTATCAGCGCATGTTCGAAATGGAGACGGTCGACCTTACGCTAGCCGAAGAGGCTCTCGCGGCTATCGCTCGCAAGGCGATTGACCGTAAGACTGGCGCGCGCGGCCTGCGTTCGATCATGGAGGGCATTCTGCTCGATACGATGTTCGATTTGCCGAGCCTGGAAGGAGTGGAGGAAGTCGTAATCTCGCGTGAGGTGGTCGAGGGTAGCGCGAGGCCGCTCTATATCTATGCGGACCGGTCTGACCGGGCGGGGGACGCCGGCGGTGCGAGCGCCTGACGAAAGAGCGAAACCCGCAGGTCCGATTTCTTCGCGCGGCCGTCCGCGAACTGCCACCGCGGCAAATGGGCCGCGGCAAGCCGTGCTTTCTTGACACGCTTGTGGCGCAGCCCCACGTATAGCGTGCCAACGACGATCGCGTACGAGCAGTCGCGTGCGATAGACTGGGCCAATTGCGTAGGCGTCCTTCGGATCCGGATCAGCCGAGGTTCGGGGGGTTACTCGGCGGCCCGTCGCGGCAGATCGGTGTGCGAACCGCCGCGGCGGACGAAAGAAAAAGGAAGTGGGCTATGACAAGCGTCGCCAAACCCAAGCCGCTCCCGACCGACGAAAGCCGGGCCTACCCGGTGTTGCCGCTGCGGGACATCGTGGTGTTTCCGCACATGATCGTTCCGCTGTTCGTCGGCCGCGAGAAATCGATCAAGGCCCTTGAGGAAGTCATGCGCTCGGACACGTTCATTCTGCTGGCGACACAGAAGAACGCATCCGACGACGACCCGGCTACCGACGCCATTTACGGGGTTGGCACGCTCGCGAGCGTGCTGCAGCTGCTCAAGCTCCCGGACGGCACCGTCAAGGTGCTGGTCGAGGGTTCTGCGCGCGCGCAAGTCAAAAAATACACCGACCGTGACGAGTATTTCGAAGCCGAGGCGGTTGTGATCGCGGATTCGTCGGGCGATCAGGTCGAGGCTGAGGCGCTGGCGCGGTCGGTCGTCAACGAATTTGAAGGCTATGTAAAGCTGAACAAGAAGGTATCACCCGAAGTCATCGGCGTGGTTCAGCAAATCGAGGACTATGCCAAGCTCGCCGATACCGTGGCTTCGCATCTCGCCGTCAAGATTCCCGACAAGCAATTGATCTTGGAGACGCCCATCGTCACCGAGCGGTTGGAGAAGGTGCTCGGGCTGATGGAGAGCGAAATCTCCGTGCTGCAGGTCGAGAAGCGCATCCGCACGCGGGTCAAGCGTCAGATGGAGAAGACGCAGCGCGAGTACTACCTCAACGAGCAAATGAAGGCGATCCAAAAAGAGCTCGGTGACGAGGACGGCAAGGACGAACTCGCCGAGCTCGAAGAGAAAATTAAACACACCAAGTTGTCGAAGGAAGCGCGCGAAAAGGCGCAGCACGAGATCAAGAAGCTGCGTCAGATGTCGCCGATGTCGGCGGAAGCCACCGTCGTGCGCAACTACCTCGACTGGCTGTTGTCGATCCCGTGGAACAAGAAATCGAAGATCAAGAAGGATCTCACGCTCGCTGAGCAGATCCTCGACGCCGATCATTACGGCCTCGAGAAGGTCAAGGAGCGCATCGTCGAGTATCTCGCGGTCCAGCAGCGCGCCAACAAGCTGACCGGACCGATCCTGTGCCTGGTCGGCCCGCCGGGGGTGGGCAAGACCTCGCTCGGCAAGTCGATCGCGAAAGCGACCGGGCGCGAATTCGTTCGCGTGTCGCTGGGCGGCGTGCGCGACGAGGCCGAGATTCGCGGCCATCGGCGGACCTATATCGGTTCGATGCCGGGCAAGATCATCCAGTGCATGCGGAAGGCTAAGACTTCGAATCCGCTGTTCCTGCTCGACGAAGTCGACAAAATGGGCGCCGATTTCCGCGGCGATCCGTCATCGGCGCTGCTCGAAGTGCTCGATCCCGAACAGAACCACGCTTTCAACGATCACTATCTCGAAGTCGACTACGACCTGTCCCATGTGATGTTCATCACCACGGCGAATACGCTCAACATTCCGCCGCCGCTGATGGACCGGATGGAGATCATTCGTATCGCCGGTTACACCGAGGACGAGAAGGTCGAAATCGCCCGCAAGCACCTCATCCCGCACGCCATCGTCAAGCACGGACTCGATCCGAAGGAGTGGTCGATCGACGATGACGCGCTGCTTACGATCATTCGGCGTTACACCCGCGAAGCGGGCGTTCGCAATCTCGAGCGCGAACTGTCGACGCTGATCCGCAAGGCGGTAAAGGAACTGACGATTTCGAAGAAAGAGTCGGTCCAAGTCACCGACAAAGTCCTGGCGGAATATCTCGGCGTGCCGAAATTCCGCTTCGGCGAGGTGGAGGACGAGGATCAGGTCGGGGTCGTTACCGGCCTCGCTTGGACCGATGTCGGCGGCGAGCTTCTCACGATCGAAGCGGCCATGATGCCGGGTAAGGGGAAGATGACGGTAACCGGCAATCTGCGCGATGTGATGAAGGAATCGATTTCCGCGGCGGCTTCCTATGTCCGCATGCGCGCAGTCGCCTTCGGTATCGAGCCACCGTCATTCGACAAGCGCGATATCCATGTGCACGTGCCGGAAGGCGCAACGCCGAAAGACGGCCCCTCCGCGGGGGTCGCCATGGTCACCGCTATCGTCTCGGTAATGACCGGTATCCCGGTGCATCGCGACGTGGCGATGACCGGCGAAATCACGCTGCGTGGCCGGGTGCTGCCAATCGGCGGCCTCAAGGAAAAGCTCCTTGCGGCGCATCGGGGCGGCATCAAGACAGTGCTTATTCCCGAAGAAAATGCCAAGGATTTGGTCGAGATCAACGATAGCATCAAGAGCGGGCTCGATATCATTCCGGTGTCCCGGATGGATGAGGTTTTGGCGCGCGCTTTGGTGCGCAAGCCCGAGCCGATCGTGTGGGAGGAAGCCACGGCCAAGCCCGTCGATGTTCCTGAGCCGGTTGTGGAGGAAGATTCTTCCGGCCTTACCGCGCACTAACTCACTATTAGACCAGATAAAGGCGGCGTCCGGATGGGCGCCGCCTTTATTGTTTGCGGTTTTCATGCACCGGTGGATATTGGCTCGCGGCGTGAGTTTCGCTAAATAGTCCGCAGGGGCGAGGACAGCGGTGCCGCCGACGCAGAGAAGGCGCCGTCAACATGGATAGAGACGCGCGTGCGCAACATCGTTCGTCCGATCGCAGGAGGCGTTGCGCTTGCGATCGCTGGGGCTGGAATGGCGAGCGTGGCACGGGCTGCCGACGATTTTCCGCTCACAGGCAATTATACGCAGAACGTCGCCTGCAAGGGCGATGGCAGCGATCCTGCCGCCGCCAAAGTCACGATTTCGCCCGAAGAGATCGTGTCGAATGTCGGAGTTTGCACAATCTTGGATAAGAAAAAGGACGGCCAGAGCATCTCCGCCCACGTTGAATGTAAATTCGCCGGCGGGCCGCTGATGGGCGATATCACTTTTACCCTTCGTCCCGATAACACCGTGGAATTCATCGATCGCGATATGACGTATAAGGCGCTGCTCTATCGCTGTCCGCAGTGATTGAACTTTGTTTGAGCGTTCCTATCGGAGGAGTCTGCGCATGAGTCACTATCGCGGCCTGCAGACAGAGTCGGTGATGTTTCGCGGCTACAACGGCGATCAGGGTGAGGCCTATTACGCAAGGCCGACCGTCGCCGGAAAGTATCCCGGCATCGTCGTGATCCACCACCTTCCCGGGTGGGACGGGTGGATCATCGAGGTGGTGCGCAAATTCGCTCATCACGGTTATGCGGCGATCTCGCCGCATTTATACTTCCGCGAAGGTTCCGAAAGCCCCGACGATCTCGGGGCGCGCGTGCGTGCGGGCGGCGGTGTCGCCGACGCACAAGTCATGGGTGACGTCGCTGGCGCGATTGCGTATCTGCGGGCGCAGCCCAACGCGAACGGCAAAATAGGCGTGATTGGATTTTGCTCCGGCGGCCGCCACACCTATCTCGCGGCCTGCACGCTGTCGGGGATTGACGCCGCGGTCGACTGCTGGGGCGGCAACGTGATTGTCGATAATCCGAAGGAACTTAATGCGAAACGGCCGGTGGCTCCGATCGATCTGACGGAGAAACTGAATTGTCCGCTATTGGGCATATTCGGCAATGACGACGCCAATCCGACCGCCGATCAAGTGAACAGGACGGAGGCCGTCCTCAAGCGCCTCAAAAAAACCTACGAGTTCCACCGTTACGATGGCGCAGGGCACGCATTCTTCAACACCTACCGCGATGCCTATCGGCCCGAGCAAGCACTGGACGGTTGGAAGAAGGTCTTCGCCTTTTTCAATCGGTATCTCGCGACGTCAACGGCAAACATTGCCGCGGAATAACCCGACGAAAATCGAAGGATCAGGCCATGTGCTCCTATATCGTCGAAAAGACGGCCCTGGTCGGCAGTGCAAAGGGCCGCAAAGGCTGGATGCGGATCGACACCGCGAATGTTTATTTCGACCATCCATACTACTCGACGCTCGATCATGTGCTCGCCATCGACTTCACCAATGAGGGCGAGGGCGGCCGTGATCGCGTCGCAATCGAACTGAGCGCCGATTCCGCGCGCGCCCTGGTCGAGCGCATTCTTGCGGCTCTTGCCAGCGGTGAGGCGGCACATGCCGCCCCGGCGAGCGAACCGACATCGCCCACGCTTACGATGCCATGCTAAACGGTAAATTTGGCGCGCGTTCGCGCACCGTGCGGAGGAGAGAGATTTCGATGAAAACACTGGCTTATCTTTTGGCGATTGTTTGCGCCGTTGTCGCGGTGGTGTACTACAAGATCCCGGCAGGCTCGTTGCCGGAATTCATGCCCGGCTATATGGCCGACTCCTCGCACATTCACACGACACACGCCCTGGCCGCCGCGATCGCTGCGGTCGTGCTCGTCATCGTTGGCTGGATTGTCGGGCGGTCGCGAGCCTAGGATTCGCCGCCGCGGGTCATTGCCGACGCAGTGTCTCGCTGTCGGTTACGTGCCTGGCTATCTTTTTGCAAGCAGTTTGCGCTGCACGCGTTCATCGAACCGCGAGACGCTGACGACAACCCGTTGATGCGTGCCGCCGCCGATCCGTTCGATCTCATCGCGCGCCGCAACGCGGAAAGTGATTGTCCGGCCTTCGATTCCGGTCACCTCGGCCGTTGCGGTGACGCGCAATCCGATCGGGGTCGCCGCAGTGTGACTGATATCGAGCTGAATGCCGAGGCTCTGGTGACCGGCCGGGAGAAGCTGTTCAACGGCGGCGAGCGCTGCGGCTTCGATAATATTGATCATGACTGGCGTCGCCAGGACGGCGATCCGTCCCGAGCCGACGAAGGAAGCGGTATGTTCCGGGCCAACGACGATTTCCGCTGTTCCGGTGAGGCCGGGCAGGACACGACCAAGGAGAGGGCTGCCGCCGCTAGGCGAGGTCATGCCGTCTTATAGCGCCAAATTGCCCGATGGTGCGTAGCGATCAATGCTAATGTATTATTGTAGCGGCCTGACAGTCGAAAGGGACGATTGATGTATCGATATACGCTTTTAACTGCCGCCCTCATTGCGATCGCGCCGACGGGCCCGTGTTTTGCGGTCAGCGCGAAGGAAAAGATGGAGACCTGCAAGTTCGGCGCTGACGGTCAAAAGCTGCAGGGCGCCGCGCGCGACGCTTTCATGAAGAAGTGCATGGCGAACCGCAACGATCCGCGCGGTTCGGCTACGGGCACGCCCGCCGCGGCGCCGGCGAAACAATAGCGCACGCGACGCTAGCTTGCCTTGAACCAAGAGAGACTCCGGCCATGACAACTACAGCTCCGGACGTGCAAGACCGTGCGGCCAGGACGACGGACTACGATGCGCAGGATGTCGAGTATCTCCGCCACGGCGATCAATCGCTCCTGGCCCGCGTGTTCACGCCGCGCGGCAGCGGCCCATTTCCCGCGCTGGTCGAGGTTCATGGCGGCGCTTGGTGCCTTTCCGATCGCAAGACCGAGCATTTGCGCCACGAATTCATGGCTTCTCGCGGAATCGTTTCATTCGCGCTCGACTTCCGTTCCGGAGAAACCGATCCTTATCCGGCATCGCTGCAGGACATTAATTTCGCCGTACGGTTTCTGAAGCTGCACGCCAGAGAGTTTAAGACGCAGCCGCAATCGATCGGCCTGTCCGGACAATCGAGCGGCGGCCATCTGGCGATGCTCGCAGCCATGCGGCCGTACGATCCGCGCTACGCCGCGATCGCGCTGCCGTCCGGCGCAGCGCATGATGCAACCGTGGGCGCCGTCGTAATGTCGTGGCCGGTGATCAATCCGCTCAGCCGTTATCGGCACGCCAGGCGCGCGCTCGCCGCCGTCAACGCGCCGGAATGGCCGAAATCGATCATCGCGCGCCACGATTCATATTGGCGCTCGGAAGCCAACATGGCCGAGGGCAATCCGATGCTGGCGCTCGAGCGTAGTGAGAAAGTGCAGACGCCACCCGCGATATGGTTTCAAGGCAGAGGCGATACGCTGCACGACTACAAGGATGCCGATTCGGACTTTCCCGGCAACGAGCCGCAACGCTTCGTTGCGAACTACCGCAAAGCCGGCGGCGAAATCGAGCTGCACTATCTCGACATGGATCGCCACGCCGGCCACGCGCCGGACCTTTCAAAGACCGGCGACATGTTCGACCGCATGGTGGAATGGGTAGGGCGGCATATCGCCGTTGGGATCTTGTAAGCGGCTATGTGATCGAATGCAGCGCACCAATGGTCCGCTTCTAGGCAGAGAGCGGACATCCTGCAAACGTCGCCCGAAGACCGGGTTTGACCCTGAGCGAAAGTCGAGCAGCCAAATTTGCTGTGACGCACAACACAGTGGCAGTGGTTGCTCAATCAGGTTTTCGACGGCCGGCATGCTGGTAGCGGCAAGCCAAATCCAAGCATACCGCCGCCCTTTTGCACCCGCACGATGGATTTGGCCCATCTAGCCAGTACGAAGTCTAGCTTGCCATCACAAAATCCCAAAACTAAAGTACGAAACAGCGTGGGACGGCAAGACGCCGGACCTGGTTCATGAGGGAGGGCGACCATGGCCATTTGGCAGAAAAAGACACCTAACGCAATCGCAGCAGAGAAAACGTTAACTAACAACCCGAACCCAGACCCATATCTTCCGGTGCCAGACTTTACCTACAGCTCAGATTGCCTGGCACAAATGATCGTCGACGCGTGGGTCGATCCAACTTACCAAGCTGCGCTATTGCAACGCGCAGGTATCACCGTGACGCCCGCCGCTGTGCAACTAGCCACTCAGTCGGTCAATTCATGCGGCTTCAATCTGGAGCGCGCCGTCGTGATCTCGGAAGCTGAATACTATAATCACTATACCGAGCAAGCCCCCAATGAAGTTGTTTTTGTGCTGCCGGACCTAGACCGTGTGAGCGTTCACCCGACGGGCAAGTCTCTTCTAGAGACGGCCAAATTGCTGATGGCGACGACGCCGAACGGAATCTAGCGCAGTTGCGACCCGGTCTAAGCTGAAGGCGGCGTGTCACTAGGTTGAGCGAGGTCGATCGCATCATCCGGGAAACGATGCGGGTAACAGCTCGGAAGTGGGAGGTTTCGAATGGCACGGCTGGTAACTGAGTGGGTCAATGTCACGAACGATATTACGATCATCGCTCGCGAGTCAGGAGAGGTTTGGTTTCGTACCCGGAACGACACAAAAGAGGGCGTAGATCCGTTCGCGACCCCGATGACGGGTGGGGGCGCGACGGGCAGTACGATCAGACTGCTCGACGGTGCAATCAATCTGGGATTTGCCGGAATTGAAAAGCGCCTCGCGCGCCCGGACCTGACGCCCGCCGGCTATGTTGTCGCCTTGGTCGGCGCCTATCACACCTCTGTCGACACGCCTCGAAATCTCCGGCGCGCCGCCAAGCGCTTCCAGGAGCTGGGAAGGCCTGAGGTCGCGGCCTACCTTGAAGTGCGCGCGCGCGAGGAGACCGGTCACGACCGGCTTGCACTCAAGGATCTGCGTGCGCTGGGTGTGCCTGGCGAACGGCTCGTCGCCAACTTCATCCCGAAAGGCATCAAGCCGCTCTGCAAGCGCTTCGATGACCTCTGCGTCGAAGACTATCCGATCGGCTGCATCGGCTATTCATACTGCCTGGAGCGCATCGCCGCGCTCAAGCAGAAGACCGATATCGAGAAGGTTCAGGCGCTGTGCCCCGATGGGGTCGATGCGACCCGCTTCCTCAGAAGTCACAGCTGCCTCGGAAGCGAGGTCAGTCACGTCGAAGAGACGATCGAATTCGTCGCGTCCCTTCCTGCGAATGACCGCATCAGCGTGGTTCAGGAGACGTACCGATCGGCACTGATCATGGCGGAGGGATATAATCACGAGCTCCTCAAATCCGAGGCGGAGATGCTCAAGGAACTTCGCCAGGCAGTCGGAGAGCCGCTCCCCAGCATCGCCCCTTCACACGGTAAAAACCTCGACGCTCGGCCCGCGGCATGATCGAGAATCCACTTCGGTGCACGTAAGCCGAGCAGCCTATTAGTATAAAGCTGTCAGAAAATCGCGTGCACGCCGGAGGTCTGCCGTTGTTGTTCCTTCGTTGAACCAACGGTAGATTGGTTCAATCAGCACTCGCGCCTCGTCGGTTCTTTCATGTTGCCGCCATAGCTTTGCGAGGCTGGTAGCTGCTCGTAATTCCATAGATTTGGAATTTTGGCGGCGTGCTACTTCAATGGCTTTCTTGAAGTAAAGCTCAGCTTCGGCAATTTCCGCTGGGTTCAGTGCGAGAAGAATCTCCGCTCTTTGGCGATGCAACTCAGCTTCCCACGACCGTCCTGTCGCGTCACTGATCTCGCGCAATGTTTGCGCAACAATTGACGCCGCAGTCTCATTATCACCGAACCGAGTGTGCATGTCGGCCAACCAGCTATACATCATCGGAAGCATGAAGCCGACGCCCGTACGGCGTCCTTCGGCAATTCCCTTTTGTATCTGGGCCACAGCTTCTTGAAGTCGACCAAGTTCACCAAGTGCGCGACCTCGGGAAATGGTAGATAGAAGCACGTACAAGGAGAACCGTTGTTCGTGTGACATCTCGAGGCTTCGCTCGGCACTTTCGAGGGCGCGAGCCGGATCGCCGCGCAGAAGATGGACCACGGACGTCATGTAATAGGCAAATGCGATGCTATAGGGCTGTGCGAGATCCCGTGCGAGGGCGAGGGCTTCGGAAACGCGCGCTAACGATTGGTCTGGATAACCAAGAAACCACAAGTCCCAAGATAGCAGTAATAAGGAAGCCACTTGCGGTTCTACCATATAAAGGGTGTAAACCGATTTCCTTCCCCCACTTTTTGAAAGCGCGATCGACTCCTCGAAGTGTCGTCTCGACCTTTGAAACTCGCCGATGGTCAGGAGTGTACTTCCCATAACTCGATGAGCTACCATCAATAGAGTGTTATCAGACCTTTCTTCTGACCTTGATAGGAACTCGCTGGCCATAGCGAGTGCTTCGTCATTTCTGCCGCCCATCCAGGAATTTCCCCAAAGCCCAAAGAGTGCTTGGAAATACTCGGGCGGCCTGTCGAGTTTGAGGCACAAAGTGCGCGCCCGCGCAAACGCATCGCGAGTTTCTGCAGCGGCATACCCTTGAACAGCGATCAGTGGGATGCCCAGCGCCAACTGAATTTCGATCTCTTCTTTGTTATGTTGGGGCGTATCTGGCAATGCCTTCAAGAGCTGCAGCGCGTTCCGAAAATGACCAATGGCTTCTACGTTGGCTGAGTTTGCAAGGGCGCGACGACCAGATTCACGCCAGCAGCGGATAGCCAGTTCGTTATTCCCGGCCTGGCTATAATGATAGGCCAGGATCTCAGGTCTATTTTCGACTGCCTCATGAAAATGGGTCTCCAACACTGCGGCGATATCCGCGTGAATCTCCTGTCGCTTCCCGCGGAGCAGAGAGTTGTAGACCGCATCACGCAATAAGACATGTTTGAAGGCAAAACGTACGGAAGGCGAAACGCCGGTCCGATAGATTACATCGGCCTCTTCAAGTTGCGAGAGCGCGGAGCGGAGATCAGTTTCGTCAGTTCGAGATGCGGCAGACAAAAGATCGTAGGAAAACTCTCGGCCAATTACGGCGGCGATTTGCGCCAGTCTACGGCCGTGCGCAACGCGATCGAGGCGCTCCATCAAAGCATCGTGTAGCGTCTCGGGAACTCTGGCCGCTGCGAGCGGTGTAGGTTCGACAGAATCGTTTTTTTTCTGTCTATTTTGTTTCGGTGTGTTGATAATGCTAGTCGTGAGTTCCTCTATGAAAAGCGGCACGCCGTCCGCCTTTTCGATAATTTGATCGAGAATTTGTTGGGATAAACTGCCTTCTCTCAAAAGCTCTTTGATCATCCTTGTCACTTCGCTGCGCGATAAACGGGTGAGCGAGTGCAGGGTTACGTTGGCGAGGGTCGACCAGTTGTGGCGAAATTCAGGTCTGTACGAAGCTACAAGCAGAATGCGGGCGCGATCAATCCGGCTAATAGCCAGGTCAAGCAGCTCAAGCGTGGACGGATCAATCCAATGCACGTCCTCGAAGATACACAGCGTCGGGCGCTTGGCAGACAGAGATAAAATCAGCTCTAGAAGCTTATCTACTGTCCTATTCTTTATTTGCTGTGGAGTAAGTGTGGACAGACCGCTCTGATCTTCTATTGAAATCGACAGTAGACGAGCGATCAGTGAAGCCGATTCGGCTGGGTCATCCATCAATCCCGCAAGATAGGCCTTTACCTTGGAAAATTTGTCAGCATCGGAGTCGGCTGCGGCTAGTTGGGCGGCTAATTCTATTTGCTCGATAACTGGAAAAAATGCGCTCTGGCTGTGATACGGAGAACACTGATAGTTTAATAAAAAGTAAGACTCGTTCTGGATGTTTGCCTTCAGCTCATGGATGAGTCTTGATTTACCAACTCCCGGAATACCAGAAAGTAGTACGACTTGACCGTCAGCTTCTTTGATTTTTTGCCACCGATCTAGCAATAGGTTCAGTTCAGTTGAACGACCAACCAGCGGAGTGAGGGAGCTCACATGCGCAGCCTCGAAACGGGTCGCACTGTGCTTCGCGGAAAGTACGCGATACACGCGAAGGGGCTTGGTAATGCCTTTGAGCTCTCGAAAACCAAGGTCTTGAAAATCAAAAGCCCCCGATGCGAGTCGTTGCGTAGAGTCAGACACAAGCAGAGTGTTAGGCGCGGCGAGCGTTTGCAGCCGAGCAGCGATGTTCGGCGTCTCGCCTACGGCTTCCATCCAGCCCCCGGGACCACTGGTCTGGCCGACCACAACTCGACCCGAGCAAATACCCACTCGCGAAGAAAGCGTAGCTGCACCGCGAATGTTGGTGATTTCAGAGAGGATTGCCAGGGCAGCGTGCACGGCACGGACCGCATCATCCTCATGTGCGCGCGGCCAACCAAAAAATGCCATTACGCCATCGCCGGCATAGCTCGCGACCTGACCGTCGTATCGGCTGATCGCTGCGCTGCAGACCTTTCGATATGCGTCAATCAGCATCCGAAGATCTTCAGGATCCAATTTTTCCGAGAGCTCGGTAGACCCTATGAGATCACAGAACATCACTGTGATCTGACGGACTTCAGGTTCGTGATTCTCTAGTGGCGACGGCATTGCGAAAGGTTTTTGCTGGTCACAAGTCGATCGGTGACCGAGAGCCCAATAACGTCGGCTCTACCCTGGAAGACTCGGTTTTGCTCAAGAACGATAGCACAATATCCTATGACTTTTGCGAAGCCGGTGTTATTGCTTCAGCGCATCCCCCGCCGCAGATGGAAAGATTCTAAACGATTGGAATCACTTAGCATATCTGGCCGATCCGTCGTTCTTCGTCCCCAATGCAGCGCCTGGTAAACCCCGCCCTGATAGGCGCCGAGCGCGCCGCCGCACCGCAACGGTGACGCCGGCATATTCTAAGACGGCGGTGAGCGTGTCGTGGACGATCGCAAGCGGCATTGTCCTTCGGTCCCGGTGCCACCGGGGCCTCTTTTTTCGTTGCTGAGGAATCCCCGCGCATCATTGGTTTAGCTCGCAGATGAGCTAGTCGAATGAGTAATGGGGACTTCGCCCAACCGCGAAATCCGCGAGAAAGGCAGTTGCCGCTCATCACGATGCGCTGGAATTTCCGGACGGCCGGATCGAAGTCTGAATTCTCAGAAACGTCAAGAGCACGCGCCATCGGCTAACGAGTGACTCGAGAGTTTGTGCCGCATCATTTGATGATTTCGTCGGCAGTGGCGAGCAACGTCGAGGGAATGGTGAGGCCGAGCGCGGTTGCCGTCTTGATGTTAATTGCGAAATCGAACTTGGTCGGCTGCTCAACCGGGATGTCGCCGGGCTTTGTCCCATGCAGAATCTTATCAACCATGTCAGCAGCCCGCCGGAACAGATCGGTGTAGCTCGGTCCGTAGGAGATGAGACCACCGGCCTCGACATAATCGTCGTAGCTCAGAATCGTCGGCAAATGTGCGCTGAGCGCCAACCTGATGATGCGGGCGCGGTTGGCGGCAATGAGCGCATCCGACACGACATAAAGTGCGTCCGCTTTCTTTCTGAGCGCCTCAAACGCCGACGCAATGTCCTGCGCTCCCCAGATTCCCAGCCGTGCTGCTTCGAGGCCCATCGCTTGAGCCATGGATTTGACCCGGTCAGCCTCAAGCATGGGCTCGGCGTAGCCTGCGTCAGCGAGGATCGCCAATCGGTGGAGCTGGGGGATGGCCTTACGCAAGACTTCAAGCCGCTTGCCAACAAGATCAGGCCGCTCGATCGACATGCCGGTAACGTTGCCGCCCGGGCGCTCCAAACTTTGAACCAAGCCGCTGCGGACCGGATCAATCGCCACGGCAAAGACAATAGGAATGGTCGTTGTCGCCTGCTTTAGGATCGTAACGGCACCTCCATATGTAACGATGACGTCAATATCTCGTCGCAGAAATTCAGCAGCGATTTCGCTGACTCGTTGGGAACTCCCCTCAGACCAGCGATATTCGATTGTGAAATTGTCTCCCTCAGCCCAACCGAGTTCCCGCAGGTGTGCGACAAAAGCAGCCGTCCACGGACGCCAGACCGTCGCATCCGCGCCAAGTACCCCAATGCGTCGTGGCTTCCCTACTTGCTGCGCGTAGGCAGCAATCGGCCATGCGCCAACGAGGCTACAAACGAGTTTGATGAATTCCCGCCGCTCCATGGAGTTCCTCCGCCTTGCTGAGGACCAACCTGAGCAATTTTGAGCATATTCGCTTGCTCGTGCGAGAACTGTGCCCCTGGTCACAGCGAACGCAACCAAACCGCTTCACACTACTGTCGACGGCAATGGTGTCCGCGCCTAACCGGCGCGACGGTGTCGCCCCATTAAGAGCGGCAGGTGAGGAAGAGGACAGGCAATGGCAGCTCAGACGAAGCACAATCCGAAAGTCGAGACTGAATACCGCATCGAGCCGATCGATGAGACCAGCGAAAACACCGCCTCTAAATGCGAGCGGCGCGATGATCGACTCAATATGGCCCGCCGGCTTTACCAGGCGATGTGCGCGCATTATCCGGATCGAGCGATCACATTGTGCGATGGAGGTGGTCGTGTCCTTGAAAAAGCCTCGCCAGCGAGATCACCTCATCTAATCGGAAGCCCGAGCTAAAAGCCAAACAGCAACCAAAATTGCTCTGTGCCCTAGGTCACAGATTTTCCCCTACTGCCCACTATTTTCCCTAAGCGAGACGAAGATGTGCCATGACCATCTTTCCGCTTGATCTTACCCGGTTTCCAGAATTGTTTGCGGTCTACTTGCTTCGCTGGCGTCACTCCGCTCGGGTCGAATTGGAGAACCTGAGCGACAAGAAGGTAAAGGAAATTGACCTCGAACCTCCTAGAAGGGATATTTTGATACCGTGAAGCCCTTCTGGATGCCGTGAATAGTGCCGAGCCTAGGTCGCAAGCGTTTCGGTTGGCTGGGAGGGCTTGATGGCTCACTTAACGAGCCAGGGTTTTAGTAGTGGGGCGGCCGTCGTAGGGAAACCTCTCGCTCATGAAAGAATACGACTTCTATGAGAGCGCCGTGGTGCGCATGCTCGACCATCACCGTTTCCCGCCGCCTTGGGCCATCGAAGAAACAGGAGCCTGTTTTTTGGTGCGAGATCGCAACGGCCAAGCGATTGCTCATGTCTATTGCGAGGACAATCCGACAGCCAACCTGCTCAAGCGGGAAGAAGCGCGTCAGATTGCGACCAAAGTGGCGACACTCAGCCTACGCGCCTCATCGCAGGTAGGGCTGGGAATAAAGCATGAGGGTAGGCATTTATAGCAAGGTGCCACTGAACTGGCAGCCGAAACGGCGCTAACGCAGTACAGAACGACTCGTCGTTATGGCATGAGGCACATTCGGCTCCAGCGGTCGACTGATGCTCGCCGCCTCGAAGTGGTTCATCGGCAGAACGACGACCTTGGTCCCGACGTGGGCGCGTTCGTAGAGATCGATCACATCCTGGTTCAACATACGGATACAGCCGCTCGAAACCTGCTTACCGATGGTATCGGGCGCGTTGGTGCCGTGAATGCGGTAGACGGTTCCGGCGAGATACATGGCGCGTGCGCCGAGCGGATTGCCGGGGCCGCCGGCCATGAAGCGTGGGAGATAAGGTTGCCGCGCCAGCATGTCCGCAGGCGGAATCCAATCCGGCCATTCGGTTTTGCGCTCGATGGTCTTGACGCCCGACCAGGTGAAGCCTTCTCGACCAACGCCGATGCCGTAGCGGATCGCTTTATCGCCACCCAGTAAGAAATAGAGATAGGTGTGGGGCGTGTCGATGATGATTGTGCCTGGCGCCTCCACGGACCGATAGTCGACGACTTGGCGCTGCAGGCGCGCGGGTAGGTCGGTCGCGGCACCGCTTTCGTCGCTTGCGCTGTAATCCGGCACGCGAAGAATGCTGGCGTTCTCGCGCGCGTAGGATGCGGCAATCACCTGCGACTGCGCCGCGGCACTCCCTGCTGCGGCTATGGTCACGACCAGCGCTGCGCCGACAGCGCGGGCAAGGTGTTTGCGTTTTGCCATGACGGCTCCCCCTTTACGATGAGGCTACGCTCGCTTGTCGTTCAATGCTGAAGTTCAGACGAGGTAAACGTTACTCAATAAACTTGCGCGGTTGGTCTTCTCTTTGGTCCCGTTGCTAGCAGCTAAAATCGTCGAACATGCACGCGGTTAACACGTGAATTCGTAGGTGAGACGAATGGTTGCTAAAATTAAGATGATGTCCTTAAGGATGATGTCCTTAAGGAACAGTACGTATCGCGTCACGAATTCACTCCCGTCTGCCTTGGCTGAGCCGAGCCGGTTATGGACGGGTTCGCAATTGTGGCGCGGGCCGTTGCCGCCGAAATGCCGTGCCGGCCGCGGATCAAACAACCCTTGCGCGGGCGGCAGCGCTGCTCTGCTAGGCAGAACGAGCGCCACAGCCGGAGCGACTAAAGTATAGGCCTTGCCGGATCGAGGTTCCGTTCTGGCATTGCTCGTGGCCCCTGAAGCCTTATCTGCCCCAAAATGGCCGAGGCCACAGGTTTCCAGCGCTTCGTAAAGCACGAGAGGCGGGGAAGCTTCAGGTGCACGGAACCACTCGAGGTGATGTCATGAGTAAGACTTTTGCAGCTTTGGCTGCGGCGGCAAGCGTTGCCGCTGCGACGGTCGTAACGGCGAGCACCGCCAATGCCCAGTGGGGTGGCGGCGGGTATGTTGGAGGTGATTATTATTATCCGTCCTACGGATATGCACCCGCCGTCTCACCCTATGGCTACGGCGCCGTTCCGCCCGCGCCAGTCTATGGCTATGGAGCGATTCCCGCCGTTCCGACCTATGGCTATGCGATTGTGGCCGTTCCGACGGTTCCGACCGTAGCGGCGGTTCCGACTGTCCCGGCCTACGGCTACGGCGCTGCTGTGGCCGCTCCGGGCTATGGCTACGGCTACGGCGCTGCTGTGGCCGCTCCGGCCTATGGCTACGGCTATGCCTCAACCGGGTACTGGCCGTACCGGAATTTGTATTCCTACGCGCCCGGCTATTACGCGCGGCGCTGGTACTGGCAGTAGCAACGAAGCGCTGCCTGACCTACGATATCGCCCTGCCAATCGGGTGATTTGTGGGGCTTGTGATCTGCTCGAAAACCGACCAGCGATGTTTGCCCGCGGGGTGTTGAAGGTGCGCCCGAGAATGTCTGCTGCCGATGGGCCACGGGTGGCGACGGACGGCACCGAAAAATAGAAAAACAACACGGCGCGAAAGGCAGTACGGCCCAACATTTTATTGCGCCGTTAAGCGGTATCGCGACAAGAGAGAACCACAACAGATTTGTTCGTACTGCCTCGCACGGAACCGGCCTTTTGCCCTTATGAAGGCTGGTATGCTACTCACTGCGCCAATTTCCGCAGGGCGCTCTTCTCCCTGCCATAATAAGGGTTTGGCCTATGCCGGATTTTGAGGGGTTAAAGCGATATTGGAAAGATCTGCCGCCTTACGAACTCTTCGAACAGATCGCCTCACGGATTGTAATGTTCTTTATATCGATCATTATCGTCTACTCGCTCATCTTGATGACAATAAACCTGTTCGAGCAGTTTAAACTCGGCCTCGGCTTCATCGAGACCGAGTCGCTGCGCGACGTTTTTGGCTCAATTCTCACGATCTTAATTCTGATCGAATTCAATCACTCGATTGCTTTGGCAATTTCGAAGAAATCCGGCATCTTGCAAGCACGCCCAATCGTTATCATCACAATATTGGTGATCGCGCGAAAGGTGATCCTGCTCGATTTTGGCGCGGCAACCTTCGAGCAGCTGATCGGCATCAGCGCTATAACGATCGCATTTGGCCTCTTGTACTGGTTGATCAGCGCGCGATCATCCGACCTGCCTGCAAAGTCCAAATCCGATCAGCTGCGCAGCGGTTGATCGATCGTTTGAGTGCTCTTGGCATTCGTGCTTGCCCGACTGTAGCTCGGGCAATTAGTGTGATCCCATTGAGTTGCCTGGCAAAAAGAAAAAGGTGAGGGCGAGAACTAGATATACGGCAAGAAGTTGTGCGCCTTTGAGCCAATCGGATCTGCCATCTCCTGCTATTTGTCCCGTAATCAGCACGGCCAGGAAGATACTCAAAACAAGGCCAGGGCGGAAGGCTAAGTTCATCGGGGTGTTACCAACAAAGAGGCTTGCGAGTACCAAGATTGGAGCCACGAAAAGCGCCAGTTGTACGCTTGAGCCGATGGCAATCGAAAGCGAGAGGTCCATCCGGTCCTTCAATGCCACGCTAATCGCTGTTGCGTGCTCGGCTGCGTTCCCCAAAATCGCCACCACAAAAACGCCGACGAATACGTCACTGAGCCCAAGCTCATGGGCGGCAGGCTCGAGCGCCCCCACCAGAATTTCACTCATCCACGCAATGCCTGCGGTGGCGAGCGCCAGCACAGTGACAGCCCGGCCAGCGGAGACGGCTGTTTCCACTTTTTCCGGCACGTGGGAACCCGCGAAGAGTGCGGAATGGGTGACAAGTGTGAACGCGAGATATAGGGCGTACACAACAAGAAGTACGATGGAAATCGCGATACTCAGTCGGTCGAGCCCCTCGGCCGTGGCGCCAACCGCGGTTTGAAACGCAGCCGGGAGGATTAGGGCGATTGCCGCAAGCGTGAGCATAGTCGCTTGCGAACGCGCCCCAGCAAGATTGAAGTGTTGCGCAGTTCTGCTCCACCCTCCAGCCAACATGGCGGCGCCCAGCACCAGCAAAATATTCCCGATAATGGAGCCGGCAATCGAGGCCTTCACCACATCGTAAAGCCCGGCACGTAACGCGACGAGCGCAATGATAAGTTCCGCGGCATTGCCGAAAGTGGCATTAAGAAGCCCGCCAACGCCTTCGCCCAAGCGCGCCGCGAGCTGTTCCGTCGCCCGACCCATCCAATAGGCGAGGGGCAGGATGGCAAGAGATGATGCGATGAAAACGAGCAAATAGCGCTCAGGCGCGAATACTTCCAGCCCAATCGCGATGGGAATAAAGATGAGAAGCCAGCTCGTCGCCATGGATCATCGTGATTTTTCACACCGGCAATGCAAACGCAATAAGCGGAGGGATACCGCGCTAGGGGCGAGCGGAGACTCTATTTTTCAACGTTGAGTACATTTTTGGCCGCATCCATGACGGGCGTTTCGTAATTTTTGCGACAATAAGTCTCAAGCTTATGCACGTTCTGTTCCATTCCTCGTATATCAACCACTGTATTGGCGTTCTTGCCGTTGTAATAACCACTCAGCCAGTACGCGACCGATTTTGGTCGTGCAAATTTGCTGATCACAAATTGCTTGCAGGTGATCTTGGCGAAATCGACAGTCATCTGCGCGTGCGCCGCAGAGGGCAAAAGTGCCAGCAACGCAGCCAGCAGAATGAAACGAGATTTCATGACGTCTTCCTCCTCAAAAGCGCACAGTTCGCTAAGACCACCGTCGTAGCCACCCCAGTGCTCAAACTACCAAAGCGTTATTTGACCCGAATGTACGGTGGGCAGGAACCGTAACAATTGTGATGGTTCAATGGCTTTGATTTACGTCAAAGCCGATTACGCACATTTCTGGCACTTGTAACTATCTCAATCAGAATGGCATCCCATGATTGGTGATCCCTTCCTGAATTACTTCGCGCTTGGGCTACTGATATTTGTCGTGGTGGTGCTGTTCTACGGCATTATCGCCATTCACGACGTTCCCTACGTGATCGCCAAAGGTCGCAATCATCCTCACCAGGATGCTATCCACGCCGCCGGGTGGGTAAGTCTATTCACGTTGCACGCGCTGTGGCCGTTCCTTTGGATTTGGGCAATGGCCTACCGTCCCGAACGCGGCTGGGGATTCTCATCGCCTAGCGTCACGCCGCAAGCTGAGGCGGGCGAATTGGAGGATTTGCGTCGCCGGATTGCCGCATTGGAAAGCAGAGTTAGCGAAAGCAGAGTTGGCGTAGGAGATTAGGATGGAACTCCTGCTGATTTCGATCTATGTCGCGATCTGCTATGTGGTCTTCAAGCTTTTTAGGATCCCGGTAAATCAATGGTCGCTCGCCACGGCGGGCCTCGGCGGGATTGTTGGCATTTTTTTGCTATTACTGATCATGAACTACAATCATCCGTTCACGTCCAATGCGCGAATCTATTTTGCGGTGACGCCTATTCTGCCCGGGGTCAGAGGACGAGTCATCGAGGTGCCGGTACAGACGAATATGCCGCTCAAAGAAGGGGATGAACTGTTCCGAATCGATCCGCAACCGTATCAATACGTCGTCGATCAGAAAAAAGCCGCACTCGCGGAAGCCGAACAGAACGTCAAGCAGCTGAAGGCTTCTCTTGATCAAGCCGCCGCAGCTAGCGAGCGGGCTAACGCGCAGTTTCAGTTGGCGCAACTCGATTACAACAGACAAAGCGAGCTTTTCGAGAAAAAGGTGGTTGCGCAGGCCACGCTCGACACCGCCACGCGTAATCTGGATGCTGCCAAGCAATCACTGGTCGGCGCGAAGGCTGAGGAAGAGCGCGCACGGCTTGCTTATACTTCGAATATCGAGGGCGTAAACACGACAGTGGCGCGCCTGCGGGCCGAGTTGTCTGACGCCGAGTACGATCTCGATCAGACTGTAACAAGAGCGCCGAGTAACGGCTTTGTCACCCAGGTCGCTCTGAGGCCGGGCTTATATGTGGTTCCCGTGCCGCTGCGCCCAGCTATGGTCTTTGTCAACACCGACGAGAAAGATCGTGAATTGGGAGCCGCATTCCAGCAAAACGCGCTGCAACGGGTGAGGGCCGGCGACGAGGCCGAAATTGCCTTTGATGCAGTGCCCGGCCGGGTGTTCAAGGGCAAGGTACGGGTGGTCGTAGACGCGATTGCACCCGGTCAGTTTCAAGCGACCGGGACTCTGGTCGACGTGGAAAAGCTCACGGAGAGTGGCCGGGCAGTGGCGATCATCGACCTCGTTGACGACGTGTCCCGCTATCAACTTCCATTGGGCGCGGCCGGACAAGTCGCCATTTATACCGAACACTGGGAACACCTCTCACTGTTGCGCAAAATCCTTTTGCGCATGCGCAGTTGGGAGAACTACGTCTTCCTTGAGGGCCATTGACTTTGCTGAAGCGGGCCAGATCAAGGCGCAGTCTGACGACGCTGCTGGCCCATCAATCAGGCCGTCGGGAGGTGGCGTCCCTGAGCTGAGCGATTATTCTGGAAGCCTCCTTCGGTTTGTTACAGCAGCAAAATACCACGACTCGGACACGCGGTTCGCAGATGAGGCAAGCCGACAAGGCAAGAAGGGGCTTTGGCCATCTCCTCAGTTGCCATTATCGGAAATTTGATTTCGATCAAAGTCACCGTCTAAGAAGGGGAGTTGGATGATTTTTCGATGATCTTGAGTAAAGGGTACGCGCAAATGGCATTGTGGACCATCCGGCCTTTGGTATTGGCCATAGCTCTTCTTGCACCAATCGTTGCGACAGCGCAGACGGCTTCACCGCCCGCCACAGCGCCCAGTCCGCAACTGCTAAAGCCGGAGGAACTCGACCAACTCGTAGCACCGATCGCTCTCTACCCGGATCCGCTGTTGGCCGAAGTGCTGATGGCGTCGGCCTATCCGCTCGATATCGTGCAAGCCGAACGCTGGTTGACAGCGAACAAAAACCTCAAAGGAGACCAACTAAAAGCGGCACTCGAAAAACAGCCTTGGGATGACAGCATTAAGTCATTGGTAGCAACGCCGTCCGTCCTCGAAATGATGAGCACCAAGCTCGATTGGACGCAAAAACTTGGCGACGCGGTCGTTGCTCAACAGCCGGATGTGATGGATGCCATTCAGCGCCTACGCGCAAGGGCGCAAGCCAACAACAAGCTGACATCGACCAAACAACAGACCGTCACGGTTGGCGAGACGCAAGGTAAGCAAGTGATTGCAATCGAGCCGACGGAGCCCGATACGGTCTATGTCCCGTATTACGACCCTGCGGTGGTCTACGGTGAGTGGCCTTATCCGGACTACCCGCCGTATTACTGGGAGCCGCCTTACTATATCGGCGCTGGGCTCCTTGCTGCCGGGCTTGCCTTCGGTGCTGGATACGCTCTGGCGAATTGGGGTGGATATTGGAACGGTGGCGTCAACTGGAGCGGGGGCGGCAACAATATCATCATCAACCGGCCTGGGAACCGGCCCGGGCTTAAGCCCAGCAACCCCATCGCCAACGCCGGCAACAAATGGCAGCCCCGGGTCGAACATCGGCAAGCAGCCGGCAATCGGGGAAATCGGCAACAGATGAACTTTCGCGGCACCGGTGGGCAGCAGGTGCTTAAGCCTGGCGCAAAACCCGGTGGCGGCCGAGGCAACGTAGGCCAGGGTAATCGCCCGAACAAAGGGGCGAAGGTCGCCCATCGTGGTCAGACTAACCGGCCGAGTGCAAAGGCCAGG
>Ga0187780_10000635_pt1 | contig 25796 bp, 20 predicted proteins | sample 1015_Q2_SP10_20__FD_132429 | JGI IMG/M metagenome (GOLD analysis project Ga0187780, IMG submission 132429) | Tropical peat soil microbial communities from peatlands in Department of Meta, Colombia - 1015_Q2_SP10_20_MG | ecosystem: Environmental > Terrestrial > Soil > Wetlands > Peat | place... | reverse complement strand
CGCACGGTGTCCAGCCGGACGCGCGCTTCGGTATGGTAGAGCCCCACCGGGCTCAGGATGTCATATCTCGTCTGCAGCCCGAGGGTCACGACGTGTGTGACACCGAAGAAGTGACGCTCGAACGCGTCCGTCGCCTGCCCGCCAACTACGGCGCGGTGCTCCTGCTGATTGAATTGGTCGCCGTGCGTCGTATCGGTGAGCTTGTATTCGAAATCCGAAAAGAGACTGAGGTCGGACCGGATGCCGAACAGCGTGACCTGCCGCACCGATCGCGCGCCGTCATGCCGCCACGTACCGGAGAGGCTGTAGCGGTCCGTACTCCCCCCGTCGGTCGAGTCGATGGCCCCGAACCGGCCGATCAGCCCCTCCTCCACGGCCCGGAGCGGGATCTGGTCGCTCGAATTCCATTGGTTGTGATAGGCCATCGCCAACACGGAGAACTGCGAGTGACCCGTTTCCCACGAGTAGCGCGTGAGCCCGCTCAGCTTCCGCAGGTCCTCCGGAATCACCCAGGGCCCGTTGTAATCCTTCGCCTCCCCCGCGGCCAACAGATCCCCCGCGCCGACGTGCACGGACCCGGCCGTGGCGAGACGCGCCATGCCGAACGCGCCCGCGGTGACGGTGGCGAATGGCTGTGGGAGTGAGCGCACGAGGAAGTACTGCGCCGCCCCGGCGCTCCCGAAGTCGCCAACCTCGGCGTGATAGATGCCGAGTTGGTAGTCGAGATGGCCCACCATCTCGGGGATGAGGAAGTTCAGATCAGTGTACCCTTGGCCGTGCGCGTGCGTGGGCATGTTGACCGGCATGCCCTCGAGCGTCGTCTGGAAATCGGTGCCGTGATCGAGGTTGAACCCGCGCACGAAGTACTGGTTCGCCTTGCCGTCGCCCGAATGCTGCGTGACGATGACGCCGGGAACGGTCTCTTGCAGCTCGCCTTCGCGGGTGATGGGACGAAGCAGGAGGTCCGTGGCGCCGACGTGTCCCTCGGAGGCCGTGCTCGCGCTCCCGATCAGGTCGTCCGACCGGCCCGCGACGACGGTCACAGGTTCGAGGGTGTAGCCGGGGATCGTGTCCTGGCAGATTCCGCGGCCCGCCCAGCCGAGCGTAGCCGCGACAATCAGCAACGCGCTTCGAGTCACTGGACCCCCTGAAAAACGAAAAGCCACCTCGGCTCGCTACGGCGACCGCGTACACGGTCCACCGCCATCGCGAGCCAAGGTGGCTTTGACTACCACAACTTTGGCGCAACGCGTAGGCCAGTCAACCCGGCTGGACTAGGCCCGGCCTCCCTCCACGACGCGCAGGCACAACGGGTCCGCGCCCAGCGGATCACCGCTCGCCGCGTACGCCCGCGCCCGCGAGCCGCCACACTCCCAGCGGAACGCGCACTCGCCACAACGGCCCCCGAACAACTCGGGATCACGCAGCTGTTGGAAAAGTGTCGCGTCCCGATAGATCGCGAGCGGGTGCCCGGTTCTCACGTTCCCCGCAACGAGCGGCAGGAACCCGGACGGATAGACGTCGCCGGTGTGCGAGATGAACATGATCCCGTTGCCGTCTCTGATCCCCGCGCCATGCCCGCCGCGTATTCCGCTGCGCTCGAACACCACGCGGCGATAATGCGGCGCCTCGGTCGTGGTGACGTGCGGCTTGCCGCGCGGCAGCCCCGCGAGCCACGCCATGACATCCTCACACTCCTGCGCCGAGATCTGCTCCAACACGCTTCCCCGGCCCACCTGAATCAGGAAGAAGAGACTCCACCGGCTGGCCGAGAGCCCGCGGGCAAGGTCGTACAGGGCCGGCAGGTCGGGCAGCGTCTGCCGTGACACGAGGGTGTTGATCTGGAAGGGCAGCTCGACCGACGCCGCAAGCGCCGCCGCGTCGAGTGTCCGCTGGAACGTGCCCGTCACGCCACGGAACGCGTCATGGCGCTCGGCGGTCGACCCATCAATCGAGAGCGAAATCGCTTCCACGCCGGACGTCTTGAGTCGGCGAATGACGTCGGGCGTCACCAACGGCGTGGCGCTCGGCGACACCGACACGCCGAGGTCGTAGTGGCGGGCCGCGTCGATCAGCTGAAACAGATCCGGCCGCTTGAAGGGATCGCCCCCGGTCAGGACGACGTGCGGCGGTTTCTCGCCGGACGCGAGCTCTCGGAGGACGCGGATCCCCTCATCCGTACTGAGCTCTCCCGGATGACGACGAGCCACCGCCTCGGCCCGGCAGTGCCGGCACGCCAAATCGCAGGCGCGCGTCACTTCCCAATAGACGCGGAGCGGTTCGGCGAACAGGTACCGACGGGGCTCGGTGGCGGTGGCGGTCGTCACACGCGCATCTTCGCGCCCGGCGAGTGAAGCCAGCACGAAGACGGGATGAAGACCCGGCACTGAACGGACCCTCACCGGGACCTCAGCGCCCCTTCAGCAGGCGCAAACGATTGTTGTGCGCACACATCTCAGGAGCCGCAGATGAGCACGAAGGAGCTGATCGACTCGGCGGTCGAGCACCTGCGTTCGAGCGCGAGCGTAAAAACCGTATACGGTGACCCGGTCGTGGTCGACGGGAAGACGATCATACCGGTGGCGCGGGTCGCATTCGGATTTGGGGGCGGGAGCGGGACGAAGCAGAATCCGGAAGAGGAAGATGGCGGCGCCGCGGCCGGTGAGTCCGGCGAAGGCGCGGGCGGCGGGATGGCGGCGAAGCCCGTCGGCGTCGTCGAGATCTCGGGCGGCGAGACCAAGTTCGTTCCGTTCGGCCAGGCGCGGAAACTCGCGATCGCCGGGCTGATCGGATCGGGCGTGGGACTGCTGCTCGGGATGATGCTGCACCGCAAAGTGACGATTACGAGAAACTGAATCGGGCACGGAAGGGGGAGCGGGGCCTCGCTACGGTTCCCCCTTCCAGCGCTCGATCTTGCGCCGGTCCTTTTTCGTCGGCCGACCCTTGCCCAGGTACGTCACCGATGGCAGCTGTTTGAGCTGCAACGCGAGCGTCTCACGCGCACGCCGGCTCTCGTCATCTTCCTGATACAGAGCGTGCGCCAGGGCGGCCGGCCCCCGCCGCTCGGCGAGCCCACGCACCGTGAGGTGATACTCATAGGGCCCGACCCGGACGCGCAGCGTGTCGCCCACCTTGAGCGCGCGCCCGGGCTTGGCGCGCGCGCCGTTCACCTCGACCTTGCCGCCCGCGGCCGCGGTGCTGGCGAGTGCGCGCGTCTTGAACAGCCGAGCCGCCCAGAGCCACTTGTCGAGCCGCACGCTCACGTTCAACTCTGCCACGTCGCCTCCCTGGCAAGCGTCGTTCGCACCGTCCAACGTTACTAAGGTTCATGCGTATCATTGAGATACGCAGGGTCGCTCCGCGGTATTCCCTTTGCCCACGCTCCGTACCAACGTACCAGCATGACGACCATCACCTGCTCGCCGCGCTCTGTCGCGCGGATCTGTGCCTACGGCGCGCTGGGCGTCCTGCTCGTCGGCTGCTTCGGAAACCCGCCCGGCGTAGCCGGGGTCGCCGGGACCGCCCCCGCGCCGAACGCGTTCTGGACGCCGCCCGCGGAGCGGCCGACCACGCCGGGAGGAACCGCCGCCATCGTCATCCCGCCCGATGTCGCGTCTCGCGTGGCCCACCTGAGGCTCACCGACGTGCTGGACATCGCCTTGAGCAACAACACCTTCACGCGGATCTCGTGGGCGCAGGCCCGTGCGGCGGCCGCGACCTTCGGCGCGGCGAAGGGAGAATACTATCCCTCGCTCGCAATCGACGGCTCGGCGACCGCGCTCAAGACCGCCCCGATCGAGGGACACGCGTCGGTGAGCCAGCGCTACTACGGCCCGTCGCTCAATCTCTCCTGGCTGCTGCTCGATTTCGGCGGGCGCGCCGGTACGATCGGCGAAGCGCGTGAAGCGCTGCTCGCCGCCGACTGGACGCACAACGCCACCCTGCAGAGCGTCGTGCTGACGGTGGAGCAGGCGTATTTTCTCTACATGGGCACGAAGGCGCTGCTCGCCGCCCAGCAGGCGACGGTGAAGGAGGCCCAGGCGAACCTCGACGCGGCGGACGAGCGCCACAAGGTCGGCCTCGCGACGATCGCCGACGTGCTACTCGCGAAGACGGCGCTCTCGCAGGCGCAGCTCGCGCTCGAGTCCACCCAGGGCGAGCTCCAGACGACCCGGGGTGCGCTGGCGCTCTCGATGGGTCTGCCGGCGAATATTCCATACGACATCGAGATTCCGAGCGACACGCTCGCGCCGCTCGGCGTGTCGGAGAGCGTCGACTCGCTGATCGAGCGCGCGGTGCGCGAGCGCCCCGACCTCGCGGCGGCGCGCGCGCAAGCGCAGGCTTCGCAGGAGCGGGTCACGCAGGCCCGCGGACAGGCGCTGCCGTCCCTTTCCGTCGCCGGCAACGCGGGCGAGACGTACATCGTCAACAGCCCGACCTTCGGCAACAGCTACACCGCGACGCTCACGCTGCAGATTCCGATCTTCTCCGGCTGGTCGCAGATCTACAACGTGAAGGCCGCGGCCGCGGCGGCCGATGCCGCGACCGAGCAGGCACGGAGCTTCGAGCAACAGGTCGTCTACGAAGTGTTCAACTCGTACTATGGCCTGCGCACGGCGACCCAGCGCGTGCGCACCAGCGGCGACCTGCTCGCGAGCGCCACGGAGTCGGAGCAAGTGGCGCTCGGCCGCTACAAGGCGGGCGCGGGGAGCCTGCTCGACCTGCTCACGGCGCAGGCCGCCCTGGCGGACGCCCGGGCGCAATCGATTCAGTCACGCTTCTCCTGGTATACCGCGTTCGCGCAGCTCGCGCATGACGCGGGCGTCCTCGGCCTCGATGGCGGGACCCCGCTGCATCTCGTCCCCGACACCACGGAATCCAAATAACCCGCATGACCCGCACAGCCGCTGCCGTCGCCACGACGCTCTTTCTCGCCTTGACCTCCTGCTCGGGCCACGGCAGCCGCGGCGCGCCGCGCGTCCCCATTCTCGCCGCGCACGCCGAACGCCGCGCGGTCCCCTATGAAATCGTGGGGACCGGAACCGTGGAGCCGCTCCAGACCGTCAACGTGCAGGCGCAAGTTTCCGGCGTGCTGACCAACGTCGCGTTCCGCGAGGGAGACGACGTCACCGCGGGACAGGTGCTGTTTGAAATCGACCCTCGCCCCTTCCAGGCCGCGCTCGACCAGGCGAAGGCGATGCTGGCGCGGGACCAGGCGCAGGCGCGGAACGCGGACCTCCAGGCCGACCGCTACGCGGAGCTCGTGAAGCAGGACTACGTCACCAAGCAGGACTACGATACCCAGCGCGCCAACGCCGACGCGCTGCGCGCGACCGTCCGGGCCGACTCGGCCGCCGCCGCCAACGCGGAGCTGAACCTCGAATGGGCGACGATCCGTGCCCCGATCTCCGGCCGCGCGGGGCGGCTGCTGGTCCGCGCCGGCAACCTCGTGAAGGCGAGCGACGCGCCGCTCGTCGTCATCAACCAGATTCACCCGATCCTGGTCCGGTTCGCGATCCCTGAGCAGAGCCTCCCCGACGTCCAGCGGTACCGGCACAAGGGCGCGCCGCTCACGGTGCTCGTCAGCTCCTCGAAGGACGACACGGCCTACAGCCAGGGCACGCTCACGTTCGTGGACAACAGCATGGACACGACCACGGGAACGGTGCTCCTCAAGGGAGAGTTCGCGAACGGCGACAACACCCTCTGGCCGGGGGAGTTCCTGAACGTGCGCCTGCAGCTCTACGTGGAGAACGACGCCATCGTCGTCCCGTCACAGGCCGTGATGACGGGCCAGCAGGGGACGTATGTCTTCGTGGTGAGCCAGGACGGCACCGCGCACTCGCAGCCGGTGCGCGTCGAGCGTGCGGCGGGTGAGTATACGGTGCTCGCCTCGGGCGTGCAGTCGGGGGATCTGGTCGTGACGGACGGTCAGCTGCGCCTCGTGTCGGGTGCGGCGGTGGAGCTCAAGGGGGGCACGGGAGCAGGAGGGGAGGTCGAGGCACAGAAGTGAACCTGTCCGAGCTCTTCATCAAGCGCCCGATCATGACGACGCTCGTCATGTCGGGCATTCTCGTCTTCGGATTGATGGCGTACAGGCACCTGCCGGTCAGCGACCTTCCGAACGTCGACTTCCCCACCATCAACGTCAGCGCGTCGCTCCCGGGCGCGAGCCCTGAGACGATGGCGTCCGCCGTGGCGACGCCGCTCGAGAAGCAGTTCTCGACGATCGCCGGGCTCGACCAGATGACCTCGACGTCGAGCCTCAGCAACACGTCCATCACGCTGCAGTTCAATCTCGATCGTAACATCGACGCCGCCGCGCAGGACGTGCAGGCGGCGATCTCGAAGACGCTCCGCCAGCTGCCGCTCAACATCATTCCGCCGTCGTATCAGAAGGTGAATCCGGCCGACTCGCCGATCATCTACTACGCGCTCACGACGAAGACGCTCCCGCTCTCCCAGCTCGACGAGTACGGCGAGACGTTCATGGCCCAGCGCATCTCGATGGTCCAGGGCGTGGCGCAGGTGCAGGTGTTCGGCCCGCAGAAGTACGCCGTACGGATCCAGCTCGACCCCAAGGCCATGGCGTCGCGCGGCATCGGCATCGACCAGGTGAACGACGCCGTGAACGCCGGGAACGTCAACCTGCCGACGGGGATCCTGTGGGGCCCGCACCGCGCCTTCACCGTCCAGGCGAACGGCCAGCTGACGGACGCGGCGGGATTCCGCCCCCTCATCGTGGCGTACCGCAACGGAGCGCCGGTCCATCTGCAGGACATCGGCCAGGTGCTCGACGACGTGCAGGACAACAAGACCGCGGGATGGTTCGACGGCACTAGGGCGATCGTGCTCGCCATTCAGCGCCAGCCCGGGACCAACACGGTCGCGGTGGCCGACGGGGTGAAGGCCATCATGGCGGGCCTCCAGGCCCAGCTGCCGCCCTCGGTCGAGGTGCACCTCCTCTACGACCGGTCGGTGTCGATCCGCCAGTCGCTCTCGGACGTGAAGGGCACCCTGTTCCTGACGCTCTGTCTCGTGGTGCTCGTGATCTTCCTGTTCCTCCGCAATCTCTCGGCCACCGTCATCCCGAGCCTCGCGCTGCCGCTTTCGCTTGTGGGCACGTTCGCGGCGATGTCGCTACTCGGCTACAGCCTCGACAACCTGTCGATGATGGCGCTGACGCTGTCGGTCGGGTTCGTGGTGGACGACGCGATCGTGATGCTCGAGAACATCGTCCGGCACATGGAGAAAGGCGTGCCGCCGCGCGAGGCGGCGTTCATCGGGTCGAAGGAGATCGGGTTCACGATCCTCTCGATGACGTTGTCGCTCGCCGCGGTCTTCATCCCCGTTCTCTTCATGGGCGGCATCGTCGGACGGCTGTTCCACGAGTTCGCCGTCACGATCGGCTGCTCGATTCTCATTTCCGGGTTCGTGTCGCTGACCCTCACGCCCATGCTCTGCAGCCGGTTCCTCAAGGCGGAAACCGCGGAGCACGGGCGCTTTTACGAGGCGTCGGAGCGCGTGTACGCCCGTGTCCTGAAGTGGTATGAAGACACCCTGGGCTGGGTCATGGATCGGCGCGGCCTCTCGCTCGCCTTCTCGGCGGCGATCCTTCTCGCGACTGCGATCCTGTTCGTCAAAGTGCCCAAGGGGTTCCTGCCGAGCGAGGACAACGCGCAGGTCTTCGGCTTCACGGAGACCGTGCAGGGCGCGTCATACGACGAGATGAAGCAGCACCAACTCGACATCATGGCGATCGTCGCCCGCGATCCGAACGTCCAGGACTTCATGTCCTTCATCGGCGGCGGGCAGATCAATCAGGGGCGCATCTTCCTGCACTTGAAGCCGCGGAACGAGCGGCGCCTGAGCGCCGATCAGGTCATCCAGGAGCTGAATCCCCAATTCGCCGGGGTGACGGGAGCGCGCGTTTACCTGCAGAATCCGCCCCCGATTCGCATCGGCGGCCAGCTGACCAAGAGCCTGTACCAGTTCACGCTGCAAAGCCCGGACATGCCGACCTTGTTCTCCAGCGCGCAGGCGCTCGAGGCCAAGCTCCATACGCTGCCGAATCTCGTGAACGTGACGAGCGACCTGCAGATCTCGAACCCGCAGGCCACGATCGCCATCAATCGCGAGCGCGCCGCGTCGCTCGGCGTCACGGCCGGGCAGGTGGAGACCGCCCTGTACGACGCGTACGGCTCGGGCCAGGTGTCCACTATCTACACACCCACGAACCAGTATTGGGTCGAGATGGAGCTGCTCCCCGACTACCAGCGCGACCTCTCCGCGTTGAACCTGCTCTACGTCCGGTCGCAAAGCGGGAGCCTCGTCCCCCTGGCGGCGCTCTCGACCATCACCTCGAGCGTCGGCCCGCTCACCATCAGTCACGCCGGACAGCTGCCGTCGGTGACGATCTCGTTCGACCTGAAGCCGGGCGTCGCGCTCGGGACCGCCGTCGCCGACGTTCAGAAGATCGCGCGGCAGACGCTGCCGTCCACGATTTCGACGAACTTCACCGGCACCGCGCAGGCGTTCCAGTCGAGCCAGGCGGGGCTGCTCGCCCTGCTCGTGCTCGCGGTCCTCGTCATCTACATGGTGCTCGGCATCCTGTACGAGAGCTTCGTGCACCCGCTCACCATTCTGTCGGCGCTGCCGTTCGCGGGCTTCGGCGCGCTCCTCACGCTGCTCATCTTCCGCATCGACCTGAGCGTGTACGCGTTCGTCGGCATCATCATGCTCGTCGGTCTCGTGAAGAAGAACGGCATCATGATGATCGACTTCGCCATCGAGGCGCAGCGCAACGAGGGTAAGTCGGCGCACGACGCGATCATCGAGGCGTGCAGCATCCGCTTCCGGCCGATCATGATGACCACGATGGCGGCGCTCATGGGCACCTTGCCGATCGCGCTCGGCGTGGGCGCCGGATCCGAGTCCCGCCGGCCCCTCGGTGTGGCCGTGGTCGGCGGACTCGCCTTTTCCCAGCTCATCACCCTGTATGTGACGCCCGTGATCTACACGTACATGGACGAGTGGCAGCATCGCCTCGAGGGCGCGTCGTGGCGCGGCCTGTTCCGGCGCCGCCGCGTGCCGCAAGCCGCCCCCGCCGATTGACGCCCGTGCGCACGGAATGGGTCACCCTCGACGTCGCCGACGGCTCCCGGATGCGGGCCTTCGTCGCCCGTCCCCCCGCCGGCGAGCGCCGGCCGGGCCTGCTCCTGTTTCAGGAAGCGTTCGGCGTCAACCCGCACATCCGTGACGTGGCGACGCGCTTCGCCCGCGCGGGGTACACGACGATCGCGCCCGAGCTCTTTCACCGCACCGCTCCGCCGGGATTCGAAGGGGCGTACGGCGATTTCCCGTCGATCGAGCGTCACTTTCACGGCGTCACCGTCGACGGCCTCGAAGCCGACACCGCGGCCGCGCACAAGTGGCTCACCGCCGACCCGGAGGTGGATCACGACCGGGTCGCCGCGGTGGGCTTCTGCATGGGAGGGCGAGTATCGTACGTCGCGGCGACCTTCCTGCCGTTGCGAGCCGCCGTGTCGTTCTACGGCGCCAGGATCGCGCCGGCGCTGCTCGACCGGGCGCCGAACGCGCAAGGCCGCCTGCTGTTCTTCTGGGGCGGCCAGGACCAGAGCATCCCCACCGAGCAGCAGCGCGCGGTCGTCGATGCGCTGCGGGCGGCCGGGAAGACGTACGTCACCGTGGAGTTCGGCGCCGCGGGCCACGCCTTCTTCTGCGACGCGCGGCCGAACTACCATCCCACCGCCGCGGCGGAAGCCTGGGCGCTCACGCTCGCCTTCCTGAAGGACGCGCTGGACTGACGGTCGTGAGTCCCGCGGGCTATTCCGGAAAGCCGCTCGCACAGAAGCTCGGCATTCGAACGGGGACGACCGTCGCGGCGCTCCGCGCCCCGGCGCATTACGCCGCCCTGCTCGGACGCCTGCCCGCGGGGAGCCGCCTTACCAACCGACTGAAGGCCGCGCGCCACTCGCACGAGCTGATTCACTGCTTCTCCACGAGCCGGCGCGATCTCGCGGGGCGCCTCGCCCGCCTGGAGCGCGCCCTGACCCCCGCCGGCGCCCTGTGGATCTCGTGGCCGAAACAGGCATCCGGAGTCACGACCGATCTCACCGAGACGGCCGTCCGGGAGATCGGCTTGACGCACGGGCTGGTCGATGTGAAGGTGTGCGCAGTGGACGAAACATGGTCGGGACTCAAGTTCGTGCGACGCCTGAGGGATCGATGAGCGGCTCGGCGTGGATCGGTCGGCTTCTCTTCGCGACGAGCGCGCTCGTCGCCCCCGCCCGCCGGCAGGCCGGTCTCCCCTGCAACGGCACGGCCGGCCTGACGCTCCCGCCCGGGTTCTGCGCGATCGTCGTCGCCGATCGGCTCGGCGCCGCGCGGCACATCGCGGTGGCGCCGAACGGCGACATCTACGTCGCTTTGCTGAGCGGCGGGATGCACGCCGGGGGGATGGTGGCGCTGCGCGACACCAACCGGAACGGCAAGGCCGATCTGCGCCAGTTCATCGGAAAGGAGGGTGGCAGCGGGATCGCCCTCGGCCGAGGTGCGCTGTACTTCAGCACGCCGTCGACCGTGTACCGCTACGTGCTCCACCCCGGCCGCCTGGCGCCGATCGGTCCGCCCGACGTCATCGTCCGTGACCTCCCCGCGAGCGGGCACTCGGCCCGCAGCCTCGCCCTCTCGAGCGACGGAAACTTCCTGTTTGTGAACGTCGGCTCCGAGACGAACAGCTGCCAGCAGTCGGATCGCGCCGAGTCATCACCCGGCCGTGACCCCTGCGTCGAGCTCGAGAGCCGGGCGGGGATCTGGCGGTTCGATGCGAACAAGACGAACCAGACGCAAGCGGACGCCGTGCGCTTCGCGACGGGAATTCGTAACGCCGTCGCCCTCGCGATCAATCCGGCGGACAGCCTCCTCTACGCGGTGCCGCACGGCCGCGATCAGCTCGGCCAGAACTGGCCGCAGTTCTTCACCCTCGCGCAGAGCGCCGAGAAGCCCTCTGAAGAGATGGTCGAGATCGACCGCGACGACGACTTCGGGTGGCCCTACTGCTATCATGACCCGGAGCTCGGCCACCTCGTGCTCGCGCCCGAGTACGGCGGGGACGGCAAGCAGGTCGGGCGCTGCAACACGATGAAGGAGCCGTTGCTCGCCTTTCCGGCTCACTGGGCGCCGAACGGATTGCTGTTCTACACCGGGCGGCAGTTCCCCGCGCGCTATCAGGGCGGCGCTTTCATCGCGTTCCACGGCTCCTGGAACCGCGCCCCCTTTCCCCAAGAAGGGTTCCGCGTCGTCTTCGTCCCCTTCGCGAACGGGAAGCCCGCGGGCGCCTACGAGACCTTCGCTGACGGATTCCGGCCCGAGCACCGGCCGGTGGGCCTCGCGCAGGGCCCCGACGGGTCCCTCTACGTGACCGACGACGAGGGCGGGCGCATTTGGCGGGTGATGTACAAGGGCAGATAACGGCGTGAGATTCTTCTCACGATGCCCGAGCCGGCCGCCCTCCCCCCGCTGACGAGGCTCTCCGAAGAAGAAGAGTTGTTCCGCCAGACCGTCCGCGAGTTCGCCGAGCGCGACGTTCGGCCCCGCGTCGCCGCGATGGAGCGGGCGGCGACGTTCGATCAGACGCTGATTCCCAAGTTGTTCGACTTGGGGCTGATGGGGATCGAAGTCCCGGAGCGTCACGGAGGCAGTGCCGGGACCCTGATGCTCAGCGTGCTCGCGGTCGAGGAGCTTGCCGCGGTCGACGCGTCGACGGCCATCTTCGTGGACGTTCAAAACACCCTCGTCAACACCCTGTTCCTGAAGCACGCCGGCGACGCGTTGCGGGAGCGCTATCTCCCCCGCCTCGCGTCCGATCTCGTGGGCGCCTACGCGCTGTCCGAGGCCGCCTCCGGCTCGGATGCCTTCGGACTCGAGACGAAAGCGACGCGCAGCGGCGACCGCTGGATCCTCGACGGGCGGAAGCTCTGGGTCACGAACGGAGTCGAGGCCGGGCTATACGTCGTGTTCGCGACCGTCGATCGCTCGCTCGGCTACAAGGGCATCACCGCGTTCGTGGTGGAGCGGGGGTTCAAGGGACTCACTCTCGGGAAGAAGGAAGACAAGCTCGGTATCCGCGCCTCGAGCACGGCGGAAGTGATTCTCGATGGCTGCGAAGTGCCGTCCGAGAACGTCGTGGGAGAAGTCGGCAAGGGCTACAAGGTGGCGATCGAGACGTTGAACACCGGACGGATCGGCATCGGCGCGCAGATGATCGGCGTTGCCCGCGGGGCGCTCGACGCCGCGCTCAAGTACGTGGGCGAGCGGCTCCAGTTCGGTCATCCGATCGCCGAGTTCCAGGGGGTGCAGTTCCAGCTCGCGCAGGCCGCCGCCGAGCTCGAGGCGGCCCGGTTGCTCGTCTACAACGCGACGCGCCTCGAAGACGCCGGTGAGCCGTACACGATGCAGGCCGCGATGGCGAAGCTGTTCGCGTCACAGGTGGCGGAGCGCGTCACGTCACGATGCGTGGAGCTGTTCGGCGGATATGGCTATACGAAGGAGTATCCGGTCGAAAAGTTCTACCGCGACGCCAAGATCGGGACGATCTACGAAGGAACGAGCAACATGCAGCTGCACACGATCGCCAAGCTGCTCCTCAAGACCAAATAGTGAACGGCCGCCGGGCGTCGCCCGGCGGCCGTCCGACTTAGCCAGCGCAATCCAATTCTAGAACGCGAGACCGCCCGCTCCGTTCACGAAGTTATTCCCCGACAGCGTGCCGCCCGCCGTAAGCGTCAGCGAGAAGCCGTAGGCAGCGCCGGTCGAGCACGGAGCCGCGCTCGCCGAGGAGCCATTGGCCGGAAGCTCTTCCTGGTCCGAGCCCGGATCGCTCTCGCACACCAGGTAGGTCCCCGCCGCGAGGTTGGCGAAGGAGTAGGCACCGCTCGCGTTGGTCGTGGTCGAGGTCGAGCTGCTCGCGGAGATCAGGTACACGGTCCACCCTGAAACCGGCCCGTTGCTCCCTGATACCGCGCCGGAGATGGAACCGGTCGCCTGCGTCCCGCCGCCGTTCCCGCTGCCGCTGCTGCCGCACTTGTCGTCGTCGTGATCGTGGCCGCGACCCCAGCGGTCGTCATCGCGGTCCCGCTTGCCATCGTGATCGTCGTCGCAGCACTGGTCGTTGTCATGACGGTCGCGGTCCCGACCCCAGCGGTCGCGATCGTGCCCGCACTTGTCGTCGTTGTCCGCGTGGTGGAAGTTCTGCGGCGCCTTGGAGCCCCACCACTGGGCGGACAAGCTGCCGTACCCGAGACCGAGGATCATGGTCACCACAGCCAACACGCGCGCGCGCATAACTTCCTCCCAAAAAGAGTAGCGGTGTCCTGCTCTGGTGTTTCAGGGCGCGAAGCTGGCAGGTCGGCGGCGTTGCCAAAACGCGATTGGTCTGGCCCGCGGCCGTGCCCTACTGTGCGAAAACCGGCTTCCGGAAGCAAGTGACGGAGGTCACTCTGTGCTCAAACTGTGGCGCAGGCGCCACAAGAAAAGCCCGGTTGTTCGTATCGACTTTCTCGTCAACTTTAGGCCCGTGAAAACAGCCCTCCGCACCCACGGCTTCACCGAATCGGTCATTCGCGGCATGACCCGCCTCGCGAACGAGCACGGCGCCATCAACCTGGCGCAGGGGTTTCCCAACTTCCCCGCCCCGGAAATCCTCAAGGAAGCCGCGGTGCGCGCGATCCGCGACGACGTGAACCAGTACGCGATCACCTGGGGGACGAAGCGCCTGCGCGACGCGCTCGCGCGCAAGTACGGCGAGTGGTACGGCATGCGCGTGGACCCGGACGCCGACATCGTCGTGACCTGCGGCGGCACGGAGGCGATGGCGGCCGCGCTGCTCGCGATCGTCGATCCGGGCGACGAGGTCATCGTGTTCGAGCCGTTCTACGAGAACTACGGACCGGACGCGATCCTCTGCGGCGCGCGCCCGGTGTACGTCCCGATGCCCGTGAGCGAGGAGCTCGACCTCGAGCGCCTCGCGGCGGCGTTCTCGCCACGCACGCGCGCGATCATCGTGTGCACGCCGAACAATCCGACCGGCCGCGTGCTCACGCGCCGTGAGCTCGAGGCGATCGCCGAGCTGTGCCGGCGGCACGGCGCGTACGCGGTGACCGACGAGATCTACGAGCACATCTACTACGACGGGACGCACATCCCGATCGCGACGCTCGACGGGATGCGCGATCGCACGATCACGATCAGCGGCGCGTCGAAGACCTTCAGCGTCACGGGGTGGCGCATCGGGACCATCGTCGCGCCGCGCGCCGCCGCGGACGCGATCCGCAAAGTCCACGACTTCCTCACGGTAGGCGCCCCCGCTCCGCTGCAGGAGGCGGTGGCGGTCGGCCTCGAGCAGCTGCCCCGCTCGTACTACGACGATCTGGCGCGCGACTACCGCTCCCGGCGGGACGTGCTGCACAGCGCCCTCGTGGCCGCGGGATTCCGCTGCGCGCGCCCCCAAGGAGCGTACTACATCCTCGCCGACTTCTCCGAGCTCTCGGACCTCCCGGATGACGAGTTCTCCACGTGGCTCACGCGGGAGGTTGGCGTCGCGCCGGTCCCGGGCTCGAGTTTCTTCAGCGCGCCACGGCTTGGCCGCTCACTGGTCCGGTTCGCCTTCTGCAAGACCGAGGACCAGCTGCGCGAAGCGGGTGTGCGTCTCGCCGGCGTGAGGGCCCGCGCGGCGCGCTGAGCCCTCTATCGGGCGAGACGCTCGCGCACCAGATTCTCGGCCTTATGGCGGACCACGCCCCGTACATTCCGGCGTCCCAGGCGCCCGCCGAATTCACGCCCCGCGCCCTGCTGCTGGGCGTGATCCTGGGTCTCATCTTCGGGGCCTCGAACGTCTACCTCGCCCTGAAGATCGGGCTCACCGTCAGCGCATCGATCCCGATCGCCGTCCTGTCGATCACGATCTTCCGCGCGCTCGGCCGCGCGACGATTCTCGAGAACAACATCGTGCAGACGACCGGCTCCGCCGCCGACTCGGTCTCGGCGGGCGTGGTCTTCACGATCCCCGCGATTCTGCTCATGGGCTACGACCTGAACATCGGGCGCGTCACGGTCCTGGCGATCGTGGGCGGCCTGATGGGCATCCTGCTCATGATTCCCCTGCGGCGCGCCCTGATCGTCAAGGAGCACGGCAACCTCCCCTACCCCGAGGGAACGGCCTGCGCGGAAGTGCTGATCGCGGGAGAAAAGGGCGGCGTCCACGCGCGCACCGTGTTCCAGGCGTTCGGACTCGCCTTCGTCTACAAGTTCCTGATGGAAGCGCTGAAGCTCTGGAACGAGTACCCGGCGAAGACGTTCAAGTCGTTCCAGAACGCCGAGGTCCGGATGGAGGTGGGACCGGAGCTGATGGGGGTCGGCTATATCATCGGCCCGCGGATCGCGGGCTACCTCTTCGCCGGCGGGTGTATCGCCTACCTGGTGCTGATGCCCGCGATCAAGCTGTTCGGCGAGTCGATGACCACGCCGATGTATCCCGCCACGACGCTCATCAGCCAGATGTCGGCGGGCGAGATCCGCGCGGCCTTCGTCTTCTACATCGGCGCCGGCGCCGTTGCGACCTCCGGGATCCTCGCGCTCGCGCGCGCGCTGCCGACGATCGTCAGCTCCTTCAAGGCCGGCTTTGCGGACCTGAAGGCGAGCCGCGTCGGGCAGGCCGTCACCCAACGCCTGCGCACCGAAGACGACCTGCCGATCACCCTGACCGTCTTCGGATCCATCGCCCTCGCGATCGTCGTGGCGTTCCTCCCCCAAATCGGCGTGAATCTGCTCGGCGGCGTGTTGATCGTCGCGTTCGGATTCTTCTTCACCACCGTCTCGTCCCGCATCTGCGGACAGATCGGCAGCTCCGCGAACCCGGTGTCCGGGATGACCATCGCCTCGCTGATCGCGATCTCCGTCATCTTCCTGCTCCTCGGCTGGACGCAGATCGATGACCGCGTGCGGGCGATCTCGATCGCGTGCGTGATCGCGGTCGCCGTAGCGAACGGCGGCAACACGTCCCAGGACCTGAAGACCGGCTTTCTGATCGGCGCGACGCCGCGCCGCCAGCAGCTCGCGATCCTGGTCGGCGCCATCGCCTCCGCGGTCGCCGTCGGGTGGACGCTGACCTTCCTCAATCGGTCCTATCAGTTCGAGGTCCCCGAAGCCCGCGCCGGCTTCGTCGCCCCCGAAAGCGGCCGCTCCGCGGACGGCAACGTCGTGCTCCTGAACGAGACGATGTCCGGCTTTCACATCGGCGGCACCGCGAGCATCGACACCGCGTCGTACCGCGTCGTGCGCGTGTACGCGGAGTCGAACGGCGTGCCGCCCGGGAAGTACCTCGTCGATCCCGCGACTCGCGAGATCCGCTACGTCGTGGACCCCGGGATTGGCGGACGAATCCACGACTACCAGGGTCACGAGCTCAAGCGCCTCGACTCGCCGAAGGCGACCCTGATGGCGCTCATCACCGACGGGATCCTCACGCGCCGGCTCCCCTGGGGACTCGTCATGATCGGCGTCTTCCTCTCGATTGGAATCGAGCTGATGGGCGTGCAATCGCTGCCGGTGGCCGTCGGCGTCTACCTCCCGATCTCGACCTCGTCGGGGATGTTCGCGGGCGGCGTGATCCGCTGGCTCGTGGAGCGGAAAATGGCATCCGAAAAGCGTTCCCTCGCCGAGATCGAATCGGGGCCGGGCGTGCTCTTCTCGAGCGGACTGATCGCCGGCGGCGCCATCGCGGGGATTCTCGTCGCGGGGATCGCGGGCGCGAAGGGGAGCACCGACTGGCTCGGCGACACGGTCGGGCTGTACCGCGCGCTCGGCAGTATCGCGACGTCGAGCGTCGTCGCGCTCGTCCTGTTCGCGGTGCTGGGCGTGCTGCTCTACCGCGTCGGACTGCGCCGGGCCTGAGGGGTGCGGGTCGCCTCGCTCCTCCCGGCGGCGACCGAGATCGTCGCTGCGATCGGAGGAGCGGGGCTCTTGGTAGGCGTATCGCACGAATGCGATTTCCCGCCCGACGTCCGCCGCCTGCCCCGCCTCACCTCGACGCGGCTCGACACGACTCGGCCGTCCCGCGAGATCGACCACGAGATGGCGACCGCGCGGCGTTCCGGCGTCTCACCCATCGACACCGACGCTGATCTTCTCGCCCGGCTCCGGCCCGACGTGGTGATCGGACAATCGTTGTGCGACGTGTGCGCCGTCGGGGGATCGGAGCTCGAGCGCGTGGTCGCCGGACTCGATCCCCGGCCGCGCGCGGTGACCCTCCATCCCCACACGCTCGCCGACGTGCTCGCCGACATCCGCACGGTAGGCGAGGCGATCGCGCTGCCCGAGCGCGCGGCCGCGGTGGTCGGCGAGCTGACGGAGGGAATCGAGCGGTTGCGCGCGCAAGCACGAACGGGACGGCGGGCCCGCGTGCTCGTCCTCGAATGGATCGATCCCCCCTACGTGGCGGGACACTGGATGCCGGAGCTGGTGACGTTGGCCGGGGGGTGCGACGTCGGCAGCGCGCCGGGGGCACGATCGGCCACGCGGACGTGGCAGGATCTCGAGAGGCTCGCCCCGGACGTCGTGATCGTGGCCCTGTGCGGGTTCGACGTGTCCAGGGCTCGTAGGGAGGTGGCGGCCGTTGTCGACGCCGACGCCGGCGCGGTGCTCCGCCGGCGCGTCGAATTTCTCGACGGCAACGCCTATACTTCACGCCCCGGCCCCCGTCTCGTGGAGGCGGCGGAGCTGCTGGCGGAGTTGATTGCGGGTTGACCTGCAAATCGCGGATTGTGCGGAGGAATCGATGACCGGAGCCAAGGTGGACTTCCTCAAGCGTCTGCTCGACACGCCCGGGCCATCCGGGTTCGAGACGGCCCCCGCGCGCGTCTGGCGCGAGGAGGTGGGTCACTTCGCCGACGAGGTGACGTCGGACGTCCACGGGAATTCGATCGGCGTCGTCCATCCCAAGGGCAGTCCGCGACTGATGCTCGCCGGGCACATCGACGAGATCGGGCTCCAGATCACGCACATCGACGACGATGGATACCTGTACTTCGCCGGGATCGGGGGCTGGGATTCTCAGGTGCTCGTGGGGCAGCGCGTGCTCGTCGCCGGCCCGCGGGGCGCGGTGCGCGGGGTAATCGGCAAGCAGGCGATCCACCTGATGAAGCGGGAGGACATGGACAAGGTCTCCCGCATCACCGACCTGTGGATCGACATCGGCGTCGCGAACAAGAAAGAGGCGCTGGAGCGCGTGCGCGTGGGGGATGCGGCGGTGCTCGACGCCCACGCCTACGAATTTCCAAACGGGCGCGTGGTGTCGCGCAGCATCGACAACCGGATCGGCGCCTACGTGGTCGGCGAGGCCCTGCGCCTCCTCACCACCGAGCGTCCCAAGCACGCCGCGGTCTACGCCGTCGCCACGACGCGGGAGGAGATCGCCTGGGCGGGCGGCGGCGCGCGTACCAGCGCCGTGGGGATCGATCCGCAGGCCGCGCTGGTCGTCGACGTCACGCACGCCACGGACTATCCGGGAGCGGAGAAGAAGCGCGCGGGCGAGCACAAGCTCGGCGGCGGTCCCGTGCTCTCCCGCGGGTCCGCGGTGAGCCCGGTGGTGTTCGACCTCCTGGTCCAATGCGCGGAGGCTGAGAACATCCCGTTCAGCATTCAGGCCGCCCCGCATGACACGGGCACCGACGCCGACGCCATCTACAACGCGCTGCGCGGCATCCCGACGGGGCTCGTCAGCGTGCCGAACCGCTACATGCACAGCCCGAACGAGATGGTGGCGGTGGAAGATCTGCAGCGCGCCGCTCGACTGTGCGCCGCGTTCGCGCGCCGGCTGACCCCGGAGACGAGCTTCATCCCCCAGTAGGGGGAGCCGGCTAGCCCTTCTTCGGCTTGCGGATGTCCTGTACCGCCGCCTCGGCGGCGGCTCGGACCTGACGGTCCGAGTCCCGGGACAGGCCCTCGAGCGTTCCCAGCGCGGCGGGTGTGCCCGCGATCCTCAGCGCTTCGACGGCGGCGAGCCGCTCGGGCGTGCGCTTCTTGCCGAACAGCTTCCCTGAAGGTTGCACGCACTTGATCAGCGCCTGGATCGCGTCGGCCGTGGCGATGCGCCCGAGGGCGAGGATCATCTCTCGCTTCACGAGCTCGTCCTGCTCCTCGTCCAGCGCCACGACCAGCGGCATGGCGAGCCCCTGCGAGCGCCGGCCCCCCACGCCGAGCGCGACCTGCACCCGGACCTCGGCGGACTTGTCGCGCAGCGCCTTGCGCACGACATCGGTGGCGTTGCGCGAGCCGACCTTGGCGAGCGCCAGGGCGGCCGCCTTGCGGACCCGTTCGTCCTCGTGGACGAGCAGCTTGCCGAGCTGCGGCACCGCGCTTTCCATCCCCAGCTCTCCCACCAGCTCGGCGACGTTCCGCACCACGAACCACTCGTGGTGCCCGAGCATCTGGATGAGCTGCTCCGTTCCTTCGGTCATCTGCCGCAGCGCGTCGAACGCCCCGCGCCGCTGGGCGATATCCGGGGCCCCGATCAAACGATCGAGCAGCACCTCGACCGATTCCGCGCCGCCGCGCCGCATCACCGCGATGGCCTCTTCGCGATGCGCCGGCACCCCGATCAGGGGAGCCAGGGCCTTGAGGAGCGACTTGGAATAGAGACGGCGTAGCGCGATCCCGTACTGCCGTTTGGCGCTCGCGTCTTCGACCTTCTGCTCCTGCCGCACGATCAGTCCCGTGACGGCAAGCGCCTTCTCGACCTGGCCACCCGTCACTGCCCGCTCGACCATGCGACCCAGCAGCGCCAGGATCTCGCTCAAATTCGGCGACTCGGGGTTCCGCGTGATGGCCTCGAGAGCCTCTTCGGGCGTCACGGGTTTCTTGGGAGGTGGCGCGCCCGGCACGGCCGCCGCCAGGGGCATGGGAGGCTCCGGGAGCGCCGCCGCGGGGATCGCTGTTCCCGTGACCGGGAGCGCGCTGTCGGGCGGGAGCGGATCATACGTGAGCGCCGGTACGCCTTCCACGGGCTCGCTCGAGACAATGTCCGTCATCGGGTCGCCGCGCAGGATGCCGGCGGTCCCAAGCTCGGCGACCGACGGAGCCGGAGGCGGCGCCGCGCGGGAGGGTCGTATGACGGTGACCGTCACGCGCGAGACGCCGGCCGCCCGAAGCTGAGATGGCAGATCGTCGTCTCCGGGCTGCTCGCCGAGCCCGCGCACGAGCGCCGTCACTTCACTGGCCGGCGGATCCTGCGGGATGTGGATCTGCGCGACGCCGTGCAGTCCCAATCGGTGCGTCAACGGGCCGAGCACGGGGCCGCCGACGAGCGCGCCGTTGACGCTCAGCACGTGGCCTTCGTCCTTCAGGACGAACGGCTCGTCGCGCAGAAAATCCACGAGCCGACGCAGCTCGACCTGCAGTTTCTCAGCGGCGGCCGGGTGGCGCACGAGCTCGACGCAGCGTGCGAACTGCGCGGCCAGGATATCGTGACGCGACATGGGAGGAGAAATGTAGAGGGGCCGGGCGGGCCCCGCGAATCCCTCGGGGCTCGCCACCCGCGCCCCGCGCGGGTAGATATAGGGCGATGATCGCCGCACTGCTGCTCTGCTCCGCCGTCATCGCGCAGGACACGCTTCCCCCGGCCGCCCGCCGGGTGCTCGCCGACGTCCGGTATCTGGCGGACGACGCCCGCGAGGGACGCGGCGTGGGGACGCGGGGCATCGAAGAGGCCGCGCACTACATCGCCGACCAGCTGAAGGCCACGGGCGTCGCTCCCGCCGGGGCCGACCAGTCCTACTTCCAGCCGTTCACGATCTCCCCCGACGCGCCGGCGGCGATGCACACCAAGCTCGGCGGCGCCACGACCGAGAACGTGGTAGCCGTGATTCCCGGCACGACTACCAGCGGCGAAGTGATCGTGATCGGCGCGCACTACGATCACCTAGGGTACGGTGGGTTCGGATCACTCGATCCCGATTCGACGGGCAAGGTCCATGACGGGGCGGACGACAACGCGTCCGGCGTCGCCGCGCTGCTCGAGGTCGCCCGCGGCCTGAGCGCCCGTCACGCGGCGCGCACGATCGTGCTGATCGCATTCAGCGGCGAGGAGCTCGGTGACCTGGGATCGGCCTACTTCGTCAAGCATCCGCTGGTCGAGCCGATCGACTCGGTGTACGCGATGCTCAACATGGACATGGTGGGACGGCTGCGCGAGGACAAGCTGATCGTCACCGGCGCCGCGACCGCCACCGAGTTCGTCCCGTTGCTCGACTCGGTGAACGCACTGCAGCCCGCCCGGTTCGATCTGCACGCGTCGGGTGACGGGTGGGGCCCGTCCGATCACGCGTCGTTCTTCGCGGCCAAGCGCCCGGTGCTCCAGTTCTTCACCGATCTCCACGAGGATTATCACCGGACCACGGACCGCTGGCAGAAGATCAACGCGGCGGGCCTGGCGCGCGTGGCCGCGTACGTGACCGACGTGGCGTGGGCGCTCGCCAACCGACCGGCCCCGAAGCTCGCCTTCGTCGACGCCGCGCCTCCGAAGATGGCGATGGGCGGATCCGGCTACGGCGCGTACCTCGGCACCATCCCGGATATGACGGGCGTGCCCGGCGGCGTGAAGCTGACCGGCGTACGCGCCGGGAGTCCCGCCGAGCAGGCGAGGCTGCAGGCCGGGGACATCATCACGGGCATCGGGAACAAGGTGGTCGCGAATCTCTTCGACATGACGGACGCGCTGCGCAGCCATCAGGCGGGCGATACGGTGGTCATCACCGTCAAGCGCGGCGACCAGACTCTTCACCTGACGGCGGTGCTCGGGAAGCGCAGCGCGTGACCGGTGGGCCGGACGCGCGCTCGGTAGTTCGGGCGCTACGAGCCGCGCATCTCCACGACGTCACCCGTGAGGAGCTGTTGCAGCTCGCCTGCGAGCGCGTTCGTGCGTGGGGTGCTCCCTTCACTTCCGTCTACGCCTACATGTTGCATGGGGACGAGCTCGGGCTCGAGGCACACTCGGGGCGGGATACCGAGCATCTCCGGATCTCCGTGGGCACGGGCGTGTGCGGCACCGCGGTCGCCACGGGTGAGGATCAGAACGTCCCGGATGTCACGACCGTCGGCAACTATCTCGCCTGCAACCTCGATACCAAGTCCGAGCTGGTCGTCTTGATCAGGCGTGGGGCGACGATTCTCGGTCAGCTGGACATCGATTCCGATGTGGCGGCGGGGTTCGGGGACGCCGAACACGCGGCGGTGAGGGAGGTGGCGGACGCGCTGGCGGTGTTGCTATAGGACCTACCTTTCCATCAACCCATCAACGTCACCGTCCCCGCCGTCGCGTCGTGATCGAGCAGCTCCGCGTACCGGCCCCACTCGACGATCGTCGCGAACAGCTGCTCCGCGGGGATGAATGGGAAGTGAATCGTGAGGTCGGACACGACGTCCTCCTCCTCGACCGCCGCCCGTTCGGCGCCTTCCTCGATTTCCTCCTTGAGCATCGCGATCACGCGCGCGAACAGCGGGTGCTGTGACAGCCGCGTCCGGGTCGCAATCTTGCGCGCCGTGGTGTCGATCGACATCACCTCACGACCGCTCGCCGTGAGCTGCACCACTTCCCCAGGCGTCGTCACCCAGCCGAGCTGCTCCGCGGCGCGCGTGACTGCCGTCATCCGGTCGTAATCGACGCCCAGCTCCTCAGCCAGGTCGAAGACCTCGCCGCGACCATCGGGACGCGTGAGCAGGTGGTCGAGCAAACCCGTGACTTCCGCGACGTGCACGCGCGGGAACGGCACGAGCCGCGGCGCCGCCTGCGGCGAGACCGGCTCGGGCTCCGGAAGCAGGGTCGCGGTGAGGACCGCGTGCAGCCGCTCGACCATCTGCTCGAACTCGGGGCTCCGCTCGTGGCGCGGATAGGGAAGCGGGTTCGGAAGGATCTCGCGGATGTGGCCGGGATTCGCGCCGAACACGACGATCCGGCTCGCGAGGAAGACCGCCTCTTCGACGCTGTGCGTGACGACGACCAGCGTGTTCACCCCCGTCGCCGGATCGCGCCACAGATCCACCACCTGGCTGCGCAGGTTCTCCGCGGTGAGCGGATCGAGCGCCCCGAACGGCTCGTCCATCAGGAGAATCTCGGGCGCCACGGCGAGCGCCCGCGCGAACCCGACCCGCTGCTTCATTCCGCCCGACAGCTCGCGCGGATAGGCGTGCTCGAATCCGTCGAGACCCACGAGGTTGATCGCGCGCGCGACGGCGTCGCGCGCGACCGCGCCGTTCACCCCTCTCGCCTGGAGTCCCATCGCCACGTTCTCCGTCACCGTGAACCAGGGCAGCAGCGCGAACGACTGAAACACCATCGCGGAGGCGGCGAGCACTCCGTCGAGCGGCTGGCCGCGGTAGAAGACGCTGCCGCCGGCGGGGCGGGCCAGGCCGGCGAGCATCCGGAGCAACGTACTCTTGCCGCACCCCGACGGGCCGACCAGCGCTACGACCTCGTGCGCCTTGATGGTGAGCGACACGTTGCGCAGCGCTTCGAGCACCTGGCCGTTCGGCTGCACATACCGCTGGCTCACGTCGCGCGCTTCGAGCAGGACTTCGTCGTTCACTGCATGACTCCGTAGCGTTCCTGCGCCAGGCGCATCATCCGGTGCCACACGAGGCGGTTCCACCCGACCACGATCAGGCTCATGAGGGCGATCCCGCCTGCGAGCAAGGGGTAGTTGGCGTGCGCCGTGGCGATGCTGATCAGGCTCCCAAGACCGCGCGTCGTCTGCAGTGTTCCACCGGCCTCGATGTATTCGGCCACGATCGAGCCGTTCCAGGCGCCGCCGGCCGCCGTGACCCAGCCCGTGACGAGCGCCGGAAACGCCGCTGGGATGTACAGCGAGCGCCAGCTGGCGAGGGGCGAGAGCTGAAACACGGCCGCCGCATCCTTCAGCTGCTCCGGGACGGCCGCCACCGCGGAGATGACGTTGAAGAGAATGTACCACTGCCCGGAAAGCACCATGAGCACCATGGCGCCCCAGCCGAGGCCAATCCCGATGTGCTCGAGCGCGAGGATGACGATGGGGAAGAGCATCGGCGCGGGGAATGACGCGACGACTTGAATCACGGGTTGGAGCGCCTGCGCGAGCTTGGGCGAGCGGCCGACCACGATGCCGACCGGCAGCGCCCACGCGGTGGACAGCGCGACGGCGAGCATCACCCGGAGAAAGGTGAGGATGGACGCGGCACCCAACCGACCCCAGTCCCCCGCCCCGAGCTGGCGCAGCAACGCGGCCAGCGCCCACAGCCCCCAGACGCCGCTCGCGACCAGCGCGATGACGAACACCGCGCCGAGGATCCGCGCCACCATCGGCACCGCCAGCATGCGCGCGGGAAGGCGGAGGACCGGGCTCGCCATCCGGAGCGGCTGCAGCGGAGCCTGAAGCGGTCCCGCCGCGCGGACCGCGCCGCGGTACGCCCGCCGCTGCAGCACCGCGGCGCGGCGCGGCAGGCGAGAGCGCTGCAGCAGGGTGAGAAACCAGGAGGACGTCGGCGTTCCCGAGCCGGAGTCGTCGAGTCGGAACTTCTCCACCCAGCTCACGAGCGGCCGCCACAGCATCTGATCCACGACGATGATCATCACCACCATCGCGACGATCGCCTCCGCCATCGCCACGGTGTTCTTCTGATCCAGCGCGACACTCATGTAGGAGCCGATGCCGGGAAGGCGGTAGTCGTGGTCGCCGAGCTGGAACGCCTCGTTCACCATGAGGAAGAACCATCCGCCGGCCATCGAGAGCATCCCGTTCCACACGAGGCCCTGCGCCGCGGAGGGAAGCTCGAGCTGGCGAAACCGGCGCGCCGGAGGCCAGCCGGCCATTTTCGAGGCATCCTGGAGCGGATCCGGCAGACTCTTGAGCGAGTTGTAGAACGACAGCGCGAGATTCCACGCCTGCGCCGTGAAGATCATGAGAATCGCCGCCAGCTCGAGACCCACGTTGCGGTGCGGGAAGAGCGCGACGAGGCCGAGGACGAGTCCCGGAAGAAATCCGAGTACGGGGATGCTCTGCAGGATGTCGAGCACTGGGAGGAGCACCCGCTCGGCCGCGCGGGAGCGCGCCGCGGAGTACCCGAAGAGCAGCGCGAAGAGAAATGAAATGAGGAGCGCGATCATACCGCGCATCAGCGAGTACAGCGTATACTTGGGCAGCGCGGCGGCGCGCAGATCGATTTGTACCGCCTGGAGGTACGGCGCGCCGAATTCCCGCGCGAACGCGACGATCGTCCCGACGATTCCGGCGACTAGGCCGAGGATGAGCAGGTCGACGATCCCCACCCCGCGCACGCCGAACGGGGGGGCGAATACGGCGCCGAAGCCGGAAGACCTCGCGGGAGCGCGATCCATCTACTGACTAGAGTATCACGCCGAGGACGATCCGGGGAGCCTGCAACACGTGACGATGACCGCGATCGACGGCGTGTCGCTGTTCACCCGCAGTGCGGGCTCGGGGCCCGCCACCGTCGTGCTACACGGCGGGCCGGGTGCGAGCCACGATTACCTCCTCCCCCAGTACGACCTGCTCGCGCGCGGCCGGACGCTGCTGTACTACGACCAGCGCGGCGGCGGCCGTTCGCCGATCGAGCGGTCGACCCCGGCGGGGTGGCGCGAGCATGTTGCCGACCTGGAAGGGCTGCGCGTCCATTGGGGCCTGGAGCGCCTGACGCTGCTCGGCTACTCCTGGGGCGGGCTCCTCGCCCTG
>Ga0187780_10000634_pt1 | contig 25804 bp, 22 predicted proteins | sample 1015_Q2_SP10_20__FD_132429 | JGI IMG/M metagenome (GOLD analysis project Ga0187780, IMG submission 132429) | Tropical peat soil microbial communities from peatlands in Department of Meta, Colombia - 1015_Q2_SP10_20_MG | ecosystem: Environmental > Terrestrial > Soil > Wetlands > Peat | place... | reverse complement strand
CGATCCCGCCCGCGTCGGCGAGAAGGTGATGGAGGAGGCCGAGGAGGTCGCGCGCGCGGCGCGTGAGGAGACAGACGAGCGCGTGGACGAAGAGGCCGCGGACGTCCTGTATCACCTGCTCGTGCTGCTGCGCAGCCGCGGACGAACGCTCGCCGACGCCGAGCGGGTGCTCGATGGCCGTCGCCGCTAGCGCCGTCGGCTCACCCTCCGCTGCGCTGCAGCCCACGCTCGCGCGCGCGCGCGCGCTCGCCGCGACGCATGACCTGATCCCGCTTTGTCACAGCTTCATCGAGGACTGCGAGACGCCCGTGTCCGCGTTCCTGAAGCTGCGCGCACTGGCGCCAGGCGAGCCGGCGTTCCTGTTGGAGTCCGCCGATCAGGGGCAGCGCGTGGGGCGCTGGTCGTTCATCGGCTTTCGCCCGCGGGCCGTGTTGCGCTGGTCGCTGGCGGACGGCGGCGACCCCTACGCGCTCGCGGCCGAGCACGTGGCGCGCTTCAACCAGGCGCCGATCAGCGAGGTGGATGGGCAGGCAGCGCGCGTGCCGTTCACCGGCGGCGCGGTCGGCTTCTTCGGATACGACCTGGTGCGCGCGGTCGAGCCGCTCGGGGATCCCTGGAGCGGGCCCGGTGGGCGCGAGGGCGGCGACCCGTTGGGGCTGCCGGACATGGCGCTGATGCTCTCCGACGCGCTCGTCGTCTTCGACCATCTCAAGCACACCGTCACGATTCTCGCCAACGCCGATCTGCAGGCGGCATCCATCTCCGATGACGATGCGTCCCCGCAGGGGGAGCCGAACGTCGAGCGCGCCTATGAGCTGGCCGCGCGCACGATCGACGAAGTGCGGCACGCTCTGGCCCAGCCGGTCCCGCGCCGGGTTCAGCCAGCCGGGGGACCCCCGCTATCCGCGCGGCCCATGCCCGCCTTTGAGTCGAACATGTCGCGCGAGCGTTTTGAAGCGATGGTCGCGCGCATCATCGAGTACATCTACGCCGGAGATGCGTTCCAGGTCGTGCCCTCGCAGCGCTGGTCGGCGCCGGTGCCGGTCGAGGCCTTCTCGATCTACCGCGGCCTGCGCGCGGTGAACCCGAGCCCGTACATGTACTTCCTGGACTTCGGCGACTTCCAGGTAGCAGGCGCGAGCCCCGAGCCGCTGCTCACCGTCAACGGCCGCCACGTCTCGACCAAGCCGATCGCCGGCACGCGACCGCGGGGCGCGAATCCCGAGGAGGATCGACAGATCGCGCGGGAACTGCTCGTGGACGAGAAGGAGCGAGCCGAGCATGTGATGCTCGTCGATCTTGGACGCAACGACCTGGGTCGCGTGTGCGAGTACGGCAGCGTGGTCGTCGATGAGCTGATGGAGATCGAGTCCTACAGCCACGTCATGCACATCGTCTCCTCGGTCTCGGGCACGCTGCGCGAGGACGTCGGCGCGATGGACGCACTGCGCTCAGTTCTGCCCGCGGGCACGCTGTCGGGCGCTCCGAAGGTGCGGGCGATGCAGATCATCGACGAGCTCGAGCCCGTCAAGCGTGGCGGCTATGGCGGCGCTGTGGGCTACCTCAGCTACGCAGGCGATCTCGACACGGCGATCCACATTCGCACGGTCGTAGTCAAGGACGGGGTCGCGCACGTGCAGGCAGGCGGCGGCACCGTCGCCGACGCCAAGCCCGCGTTCGAGTATGAGGAGTCGGTCGCCAAGACCGCGGCCGTGATGCGCGCGGTCGAATTGGCGTGTGAGCAGCCCGAGTGGTTCTGAGGCGGCATGAAGGTTCTCGTCATCGACAACTACGACTCGTTCACGTACAACCTCGTCCAGTACCTGGGTGAGCTTGGCGCGGAAACGTACGCTGTACGCAATGACCGCGCGACGGTCGATGAGCTGCTCGCGGGCGGCTATGACCGCTGCGTGGTGTCTCCCGGGCCGTGCACGCCCGAGCAGGCGGGCATCTCGCTCGAAGTCGTGAGGCACATGCCCGAGGCGGGCATCCCGACGCTCGGCGTGTGCCTCGGCCATCAGGCGATGGCGCACGCGTTCGGCGGGCGCTGGAAGCTGCACGCGCCGGTACACGGCAAGGCCACGCGGATCGAGCACGACGGACGCACGATCTTCGCGGGGCTCTCCTCGCCGCTGACGGTCGCGCGCTATCACTCGCTGGTGGTCGACTCCGATCTGCCCGACTGCCTTGAGCAGTCGGCCAGCGGCGACGGCGTGCTGATGGCGTTGCGCCACCGCGAGCTGCCCGCGGAGGGTGTTCAGTTTCACCCCGAGTCGGTGCTGACCCAAGAAGGTAAGCGGCTGCTGGCGAACTTCCTCGGCTGCGATTGGCCAGCGGTGGACCACGCTGCGGCTCCGCTGCGGGTGCCCGACGATTCCTACGAGCCGGTCGAGCGCTGATGCCCAACGCGACCCTGACCGGCGCGATCGACGCGCTTGCCTCGCGACGCGACCTCAGCATGGATGAGACGGCCGAGGTGCTCGCCGAGATCATGCACGGTGAGGTCTCAGAGACGCAGATCGCGGGCTTCTTGATCGCATTGCGGACCAAGGGGGAGACGGTGCAGGAGCTGGCCGGTCTGGCACGCACGATGCGCGCGCTCGCGGCACACGTGCCGACCGAGCGTGAAGACCTGCTCGACACCGCCGGCACCGGCGGCGGTCGCAGCACGTTCAACGTCTCCACCACCGCCGCGCTGATCGCCGCGGGCGCGGGCTGCGCGGTGGCCAAGCACGGCAATCGCTCGGCGACCAGCCGCTCAGGCTCGGCCGATCTGCTGGAGGCGCTCGGCGCGCGCATCGATCTCGGACCGGCGGCGGTCGCGGGCTGCATCGACGAGGCCGGCTTTGGCTTCATGTTCGCGCCCGCCCACCATCAGGCCACGCGCTACGTCATGCCCGTGCGGCGCGAGCTTGCCGTGCGCACGATCTTCAACCTGCTGGGGCCGTTGACCAACCCGGCCGGAGCGCGCCGCCAGCTGATCGGCGTCTCCGATGCGAGCTTCCTGGAGACGATCGCGGGCGCGCTGGCACAACTCGGTGTCGATCGCGCGCTCGTCGTCGCCGGCGACGACGGTCTCGACGAGGTCTCCGCCAGCGCGACCACGAAAGTCGTCGAGGTCAACGGTGAGGAGTTGCGCCGCTACGTCCTGGCTCCGGCGGACGTCGGCATCGAGTCGGGCGAGGAGGGCTCGGCGCGCGGCCCTCTCGGGGGCAGCCCCGAGGAGAATGCGGCGGTGACGCGCGCGATCCTGCACGGCGAACGCGGGCCAACAGGGGAGCCCGCAGGCCAGTCGTTGGCCTTGATCAACGCGGGCGCGGCGATCTACGCGGCCGGCGGCGCAGACTCGATCGCCGACGGCGTGCAGGCCGCGCGCGCCGCACTGGCCGAGGGCCACGCCGCCCATGCGCTGCAGCGCTACGTGCAGGCGAGCCAGCGCCACGCTCCGGCGCGGGAGCCCCAGTGAGCGCGCCCGCCGCGAGCGTGCTCGAGCGCATCCTCGCCGAAACGCGTGAGGAGCTCGAGCGCCGCAAGCGCAAGCAGCCGCTTGACCCTGCCGTGCTTGCCCGCCCGCCAGCCCGCCCGTCGGGCGAGCGGCGCTTTCGCGACGCGCTGCGCCAGCACGGCGTCGGGGTGATCGCCGAGTTCAAGCGCCGCTCTCCATCCGCGGGGTCGCTGCGGGAGAGCCCGAACCTCGTAGAGCTCGTGCGTGCGTACCAGCGCGGAGGCGCCGTTGCCGTCTCGGTGCTCACCGAGGGCCCCAACTTCGAAGGCGCGCTCGAGGACCTTCGCGTCGCGCGCGGGGCATGTGAGCTGCCGCTGCTGCGCAAGGACTTCATCGTCGATCCCTACCAGCTGCAAGAGGCGCTCGCCGCGGGCGCAGACGCGGTGCTGTTGATCGTCGCGGCCCTCAGCACGGACGAGCTCGCGTCGCTGCATGGCGCGGCCCGCTCGCTCGGCCTCGATGTGCTGGTCGAGGTTCACGACAGCGAGGAGTTGCAGCGTGCGCTCTCGGTCGGCGCCGAGATCATCGGCGTCAACAACCGCGACCTACGTGACTTCAGCGTCGATGTCGCGCGCACCGAAGCGCTGATGCAGGCGATGCCTGAGGGCGTGACGGTAGTCTCGGAGTCGGGGATCGCCTCCGCTGAGCAGGTGCGCAGGCTGGGCGAACACGGTGTGCACGCGGTGCTCGTGGGGGAGTCGCTGATGCGCGCGAGCGACCCGGCGAAAGCCGTGGCGAACCTGACCGTGCCGCCGCCTGACATGATTTAGACACGCTGTTGGCCTGCTTTAGACGGCGTTGATAGCGACGCTTCATCCTCATTGGCATGCGACGAACATTCCTAATCTCATTTGTGTCCGCCCTGATCGGCGGTGGCGTGGTCGTCGCGGTGGTCGCCGCGGCGGGTGACCTCGGCGAAGGCAAGAAGACGGTTGTGACGACCATCGAAGCGGCCGCGCCGGCGGCCCCGTCGAACGCCTCGCAGCGAAACATCGGGCTGACGCCGCACGAAGTTTATGTGCGCGACGCGCCCGGCGTAGCGTTCGTGACCTCGACCGTCGTGCAGAGATCTGAATCGCCGTTCAACCTCTTCGGCGAAGAAACGCAGCGCCAGGGCACCGCCACCGGCTCGGGCATCGTGATCGACGCCAACGGCACGATCCTCACCAACTACCACGTGATCGAGAACGCCGTGAAGGTCACGGTCAGCTTTGAAAAAGGTCAGTCCGTCGAAGCGCGGGTGATCGGCAAGGACCCCTCCCACGATCTCGCGATCCTGCACATCCCAACCGACGGCCTGGCGCTGCACCCGCTGCGCCTCGGCGACTCCAGCGTCGTCCAGGTCGGCGATCCCGTGTACGCGATCGGCAACCCGTTCGACCTCGAACGCACGCTCACCACCGGCGTGATCTCGGCGCTGCAGCGTCAGATCACGGCCCCCAACGGCTTCGCGATCGACAACGTGCTGCAGACCGACGCGCCGATCAACCCGGGCAACTCGGGTGGGCCGCTGCTGAACGCGCAGGGCGAGGTGATCGGGATCAACTCGCAGATCGAGACCGGCGGCAGCGGCGACGGCAGCGTCGGCATCGGCTTCTCGATCCCGATCAACACGGCCAAGGCCGAGATCGCCCAGTTGGAGAAAGGCGGGACCGTTCGCGGCGCCTACCTCGGGCTTACCTCGCTGACGATCGACGGTTCGTTGTCGGCGCTCAACCTGCCGGTGAAATCGGGCGCGCTCGTGCAGAGCGTTCAGCCGGGCACGGCCGCGGCCAAAGCGGGCATCCGCGGCGGCTCGGTCAACACCACAACCGAAAGTGGGCCGGTGGCGGTCGGCGGCGACATCGTCACAGGCATCAACGGCAAGAAAGTGAACAGCTCTGAAGACCTTGCCAACGACATCGGCGAACGCAAGCCGGGTGAAACGATCAACGTCGAACTAGAGCGCCCCGCGGGCAACGGCAGCTACAAGCAAATGACAGTGAAAGCCACGCTCGGGCAGCGGCCCAACTCGGTGCCCAACCCGAATACACCGGAAGGCTGAGCCGCAAGCAGCTTCGCAGCCAACGCCCTGCACGCCCCGCTACCGTTGGGGCATGCCAACCCTCGAGCTGGGCACGCCGCGCGTGAAGATCTGCGGGATCACCAACCTCGCCGATGCGGAGCTGGCGGCGGGGATGGGGGCGTGGGCGTTGGGCATGATCTTCTACGAGGGCAGCCCACGCCGCTGCTCGCAGGCGCAAGCGCAGGCGATCGCGGCGGCGCTGCGCCGTCGTGTCGAACTGTGCGGGGTGTTCGTGAACGCCTCGCTGCAGCAGATCGTGCATGACGCCGAAGAGCTCGGCCTCGACCTGGTGCAGCTGCACGGCGACGAGGGCCCGTCGTTCTGCTCGGAGGTACGTCGCCGCACCGGCGCGCGGGTGATCAAGGCAAGACAGGTCTCGGGCTCGGGCGACGTGCGCGATGTCGAGCGCTTCCACGTCGACTTCCACCTGCTGGACGCGCGCGCCAAGGAGCCTGCCCGCCAGCACGCACGCGGGGGCACGGGGGAGACGTTCGACTGGACGCTGCTGCGCGCCCGGCACTCGCGCGTGCCGCTGATCCTGAGCGGCGGACTGAGTAGCGAGAATGTGGCCGAAGCGATCGCCGCGACGCGGCCATACGCCGTGGACAGCGCGAGCGGCACCGAGGCGGCGCCCGGACACAAGGATCCAGAGAAGCTGCAAGCATTTTTCGGAGCCGTCGCGCAGGCACGCGAAGAACTGACCGCGGCTGGGCGCCCGGCGTGAGCGAGGACCTCGCGACGAGCGTTGCTGTGGGCGGCGATGGCGAGGCGCCGCTCGAGCACCGCTTTGGCCCCTACGGCGGGCAGTTCGTGCCGGAGACGCTGATGCCCGCGCTGGCCGAGCTCGAGCTTGAGTGGCGCGCGGCGTGCGCCGATCCCGACTACCGGGCGCAGCTGCACGAGCTGCTACGCGACTTCGCCGGGCGCCCGACGCCGCTGTATCGCGCGCGCCGGCTGTCCGAGCGGGTTGGGCGCCCGGTGTATCTGAAGCGCGAGGATCTCAACCACACCGGCTCGCACAAGCTCAACAACGCGCTCGGGCAGGTGCTGCTCGCCAAGCGCATGGGCAAGCGACGGATCATCGCCGAGACCGGCGCCGGACAGCACGGCGTCGCGACCGCAACCGCGTGCGCGCTGCTCGACATGGACTGCGTCGTCTACATGGGCGTCGAGGACACCCGCCGCCAGCGTCCGAACGTGCAACGCATGCAGCTACTTGGTGCGCGTGTGGAACCGGTGGACGCGGGCGCGCGCACGCTCAAGGAGGCGACCTCCGCGGCGATCCGCGACTGGGTGACGAACGTACGCACCACGCACTACGTGATCGGCTCGGTGGTCGGCCCCGCGCCCTACCCGGCGCTGGTGCGCGACCTGCAGCGCGTGATCGGCGACGAGGCGCGCGCGCAGCTGCTGGAGCGCGAGGGCAGGCTGCCTGAACGCGTGATCGCGTGCGTGGGTGGCGGCTCCAACGCTATGGGCATCTTCGCGGCGTTCATCGCCGACGAGCAGGTGCAGCTGATCGGCGTCGAGGCGGGCGGCGAGGGCATTGACACGCCGAGGCATGGGGCGCCGTTGACCATCGGCGGACGGCCAGGCATTCTGCATGGCTCGCGCTCGGCTGTGATGCAGGACGAGGAGGGACAGATCGTGCAAGCACACTCGATCTCCGCCGGCTTGGACTATCCCGGAGCAGGGCCCCAGCACGCCTTCCTGCGCGACACCGCCCGCGCCCGTTACGTCGCGATGACCGACGCGCAGGCGCTGGCTGCGTTCCGCGAGGTCACGCGCCTGGAGGGCATCATCCCGGCGCTCGAGACCGCGCACGCGCTTGCGTGGGTGCTCGCGCGGGAAGACGGCGAGCTCGACCTCGTGTGCCTGTCGGGACGCGGCGACAAGGACCTGGCCGAGGTGCTCGCCGCCACCGAGGATGAGCAGGAGGGGGAGGGCGCGAGCGACGGTGAGCGGGTGGGCCCATCGTGAGCGGCGGTCGGAGGTGAGCACGCTGCAGCAGACGGGCGTCGAGCGCATCGCGCGGGCGTTCGCGAGCAGCGGCAAGCGCGCCGCGCTGATGCCCTACGTGATGGGCGGCTTCCCGACGCTTGAGGAGTCGTTGCGGATCGGCGAGGCGTGCGTGCAGGCGGGCGCGGATCTGATCGAGCTCGGCCTGCCCTATTCGGACCCGCTGGCCGACGGCCCGGTGATCCACGCCGCAGGCACGCGCGCGTTGGCCGCGGGCGCGACCGTGGCGGGTGTGCTCGAGGTCGCGCGCGCGCTGTCGTCGAGCGTGCCGGTCGCGCTGATGTGCTACGCGAACATGGTCTTCGCGCCTGGCCTGGAGGCGTTCGTGGAGCGCCTCGCGCGGGCGGGCGCGTGCGGCATGATCGTGCCCGACCTACCCTACGGTGAGGCGCCGGAGGTGCTGGAGGTCTGCGACGCGCACGGTCTCGCGCTGATCCCGCTGGTCGCGCCGACGACGCCGGCCGATCGCCTGCAGGCGATCGGAGCGCGCGCACGTGGGTTCCTGTACACGGTCTCGGTCCTCGGCACGACCGGGGAGCGGCGCGCGCTCGACAGGGATCTCGCTGGGATCATCGCGCGCGCGAAGGCGAGCACGAGCGTGCCGGTGGCGATCGGCTTCGGCATCAGCACCCCCGAGCAGGCGCTGCAAGCGGCGCAGGCGGGAGCCGACGGCGTGATCGTCGGCACGCGCCTGGTCCGCGCCGCGGCCGAGGCTAACGACCCCGCGGGCGCGGTCGGCGCGGTCGTCGGCGAGCTCGCGGCGGGCCTGGCTGCGCGCTAGTCAAGATCACCGGCTCAACCGATGGGGGAGCGGCCAGCTAAGATTGCGCTCGCATGGGGTTCATCCTGACTGTCACCGGCGGCCTGGTCGTCTGGATCGTGCTGTGGGCGCTGGGCGCCAAGAGCTTCGACGCGTTCCTGCTCTCAGGAGTGATCATCCTCGTGGGGGCGTCGTTGAAGATCCTCACTGGGTACCTGCCCGGCCGTCGAAGCTGACGGCCCCGTGCTCGCACGCTGGCTGAGCTCGGTCGCGCTCGCCGCCGTGATGCTGGGGGTCGTCGGCTGCGGTGGCGTGACCGCATCGGATGTAGCCGAAACGACTGCCGGGCAGCTGACTGTCTACTCGAGTCTGCCGCTGCAGGGGCAGACGGCAGCGATCGCGCAGCAGATCGAAGGCGGCGAGAAGCTCGCGCTCGCGGACGCGGGCGGTCGCGCCGGACCGTTCAAGATCGCTTTCGAGTCGCTCGATGACGCGAGCCCGACCACCGGCCAGTGGAACGCCCAGGTGACCTCGACCAACGCGAAGATCGCGGCGCAGGACACGAGCACGATCGCCTACATCGGCGACTTCGACTCCGCGGCCACGGCGATCTCGCTGCCGCTGATCAACGGCGCTGGCATCTTGCAGATCAGCCCCGCGAGCCCGTATGTCGGCCTCACCTCGTCCTCCGACGCGGGCCAGGATGAGCCCTACCGCTTCTATCCCAGCGGTGAGCGCACGTTCGCACGGCTACAGCCGGGCGATATCGCGCAGGCTGACGCCCAGGTGCAGTTGATGCGCTCGCTCGGGGTGCACAGCGTGTACGTACTTGACGACGAAGATCCGTTCGAGGTGCCGCTCGCGAACATCGTCGTCGGCGACGCCGAAAAGGCCGGCATCTCGGTGCTCGCGCACGACAGCATCGCGACGGGCGCTGAAGCGACGTTCACGAGCGAGGTCGAAAAGATCGCCCAAAGTGGCGCACAGGCGGTGTTTCTGGCGGGCGGAGAAGGTAAGGGCACGGTCGCGCTGTGGCGCGCGCTGAACGCCGCGGTGCCGAACGCGCTGCTGTTCGGTTCCGCCACGAGCGTCGGCGAATCCTTCGCCTCGGAAATCGGTGCGGCGGCAGCGAACACGTACCTGCTGACGCCGGTCCTGCCGATCTCGCACTATCCGCCGAGCGCGCGGTGGGTGCTGCGACGCTACCGCAAGGTCTTCGGCAGCGAAGCGAGCCCGTATGCGCTGTACGGATACGAGGCGATGACCCTGGTGCTGAACGCGATTCACGCCGCCGGCGCGCGCGGAAACGATCGCCAGACGGTGATCGACCGGGTGCTAGCGACCCGGAACCGCAACTCGGTGATCGGGCGCTATTCGATCGAAGCCGACGGCGACACGACGCTCTCGGACTTTGGCGTGGAGCGGATCGCCCACGGCCGCGCTGTGTTCTACCGCGCGATTCATGTCGAACCTGGCGAAGGCTAAGGATTGGCAGCGGCCGGCTGCAGGCCGAGCACGAGGCGGAAGCGCTGCACTTCGCTGTTCAGCTCGTGCCCGCCGCCGACGAGCGTGGTGGCGGCGCGCAGGTAGGGGACGAACTTCGCGATCGACTGGTCTTCGATCAGCCCGACCGCTTCGACGAGGCTGAGGAACGTCGGGAAGCTGACGATCAGGCTCGGCTGGATGCCTTCGCCGAGGCTCGCGGCCGCGGTTGTGTGAGGCGCCGACGCGCCCAGCACGCTGGGCGGGTGTAGCGCGGTCTGCACCGACGCTTCACCCACACCGAGCACGAACTTCGCGCTGCCGTTGGAGTCCGGTCCGGCGGCGATGTAGAGCACGACCGGCAGCCCGCTTAGCCGCACGGCGATCGCGGCTTCGGTCCCCGGGAGCGACGCTGAGGTGACCGCCACGCCCGACTTGCGCAGCTGTTCGCCCAGCAGTGAGACGGCGGCGTGTGAGCGTGCGGCGTTCGTGGAGGAGATCGCCACCGCGGCGCGCAGTTCGAGCAGGTTCGAGCCGCTCGCGAAGATGCCGGCCGAGCCCATCCAGCTGGCGAAGTCGTGTTTGGCCTGGGCGTTGTTCGCGCCGAGCGCGCGCAGCGGCGTGAGCAGGGCCTGCAGCAGGCCGCCGATGCTGAGCCCGGCCGAGGCTTCCTGACCCGAGCCGGTGAGCGAGCCGCCGAGCGAGGCCAGGCCCTGCAGGTCTTGCGCGTCCTGATTGAGCGTCCGGCCAACATGGCCGAGCCCGATCGCGAGCCACGATTCACCCGGCAGTTCGCTGAGCGCCTGCGCGCTTTCGGGATCGGTGGCCAGCAGGCCACCGGCCTGCGCGCTCGATGTGAGCGTGTCGGCGTCGAGCGCCAGCGATGTGGGCGAGGTCACGAGCGAGACGTTCGCTTCGTGCGCGCCCGCGAGCACGCCCAGCACGCTGGCCAGACCTTCGCCCGCAGCGTCCCCGGAGGGGGAGGCCCCGCCGCTGCCGGCGGCCGACGCGTTCGTAGGGCTGGTGTAGAGGTGCGCGAGAGCTTCGCTGGGGGCCACCGCGAGCAGCTTCGCGTAGCCGCTCGCGTGGGCGAGGGAGCTCGCGCCCTGGGTCGTTTCGATCACGCTGTGCATCCCCGATTCGCTGCCGATCACGACGAAGCGATCGACCAGCCCGAGCGCGACGCCGCCGGAGGTGAGCTGGTAGCTCACGCCGCGGTAGCTGGTGGCGTGCGCGCCCGCGTGGGCGGCCTGTGCGCTCAGGAACGAGCGCGCCCTGCCGGTGTTGCTCGTGTCGAGCACGATCGCGCCCTGCGCGGCGCCGGCGCCGAATGCGAACTGTCCCTGGCTGGAGCCGCCCAGTAGGCCCTGCTGGAGCAGCGAGGAGAGCGCGCCCGAGGAGCCGAGCGAGCTGAGGAAGACGCCGGCGTGGGGACCCAGCCAGGGCGCGACGTCGCGGCTGAAGTTCAGCGTGGGTGAGCCGGGCGTCTGCAGCGCGGCGAGCAGGCGCAGGTACGGGTCCGCTTGGTGGGTGAGCGCCTTGCCGGCCGCAAGCGCGTCGGTCTTCTGTGCGCCGGTCGGCCGCACGGTGGCGCCCGCGTAGAGCACGGCCGAGGCGGGCACGGCGCTGGCTGGATCGGCGCTCGTGCCGCTCGTGTTGCCCGAGCCGCAGCCCGCGAGCAGCCCCGCGAGCCCGGCCGTCAGCAGCGCGCACGCGAGCCACCTACGCGGGCGCACGAGGAGCGGACGGGGCGGCGATGGAGCGGAGGCTGAGGGCACGGCTTGGTTCCTTTCTGTGGCCAGCCGTCCGGCCGGGCGCAGGCGATCGTACAACCGCGCGCGGGGGCGCGGGCTTGCAAGTGGCGTGTCATCAACAACACATGCACATGCGATTGCACTCGCTCGGTGATGCTCCGTGAGCCCGGTCATCTCGCGAAAACCGCTGATTAGCAGGGCTTTTGCCGATCCGAGCTACGCGCGACAGGGAAAGTGGGAGAAGATGTGCAAATAGGGTTGCATTGTGGGAGAAAGTGGGATATGTTCGCCGCAGCGAGCCGGGGTGGAGGGGCTCCTCCCACTCCTCCACCTCGGCTCGGTAAGAACTCAACCCCACCCACCCTCCAGTGGTCCCCTTTCGCGGCACCTTCGACCATACGCTCGACGCGAAGAACCGACTCACCGTGCCCGCCCGTTACCGCGCGGCGCTCGCCGAGGGAGTCGTGCTGGCGATGCCGGTCGACCTGAAGCCGTGCGTCGGCGTGTGGCGCCCGGAGGAGTACGACCGCTACACCAGGCGCGCGCTCGCCGAGCTGCCGCCGCTGTCCCCGCGCCTGGCCGAGCTCGAACGCTTCTTCTATGGCAGCTCACACGACGCCGAGCTGGATGCGGCTGGGCGCATCATGATCCCGAGCTTCCTCGGCGAGCATGCCGCGCTGGCCAAGGAGGTCGTTGTCGTCGGCGTCGGCGATCGCCTGGAGTTGTGGGCCAAGGCTGCATGGAGTGATCATCGATCGACGCTGTTGAGCGGCGTTGCGGAGGTGACCGCGCGTGTCGACGATGCTGCTTGAGATGCCACCACCGAGGAGCGCATACGGCGACGAGAGCGACGGCGGGCACACGCCCGTGCTCGCGGATGAGCTGCTCGAGCTCCTCGACCCGCAGCCGGGCCAGCTGGCGATCGACTGCACCTTCGGCGCAGGCGGTCACGCGCGGCTGCTCGCCGAGCGGCTCGGTCCTACGGGCACGTTGGTGGCGATCGACCGTGATCCGCTCGCTGAGGAGCGGTTCGCCGTGCTGGAGGCAGAGACTGGGTGTCTGGTGCGTTTTATCCGCTCCGGCTACGCGGAGGCGCTGGCGCTGCTCGCGCGCGAGCGCGTGCGCGCGGACATCGTGTACTTCGACCTCGGCATGTCCTCGATGCAGGTCGACACGCGCGACCGCGGCTTCTCCTACTCCTACGACGCGCCGCTGGACATGCGCATGGACCCGGAGCAAGAGCTCAGCGCTCGCGACCTGGTCGCCGAGTGGGATGAGCGCCAGCTGGCGCACGCGCTGCGCGAGTTCGGCGAGGAGCGCCACGCGAGCGCGATCGCGCGGGCGATCGTGCGCCGCCGCGCGCAGGCGCCGATCGAGACGACGCAGGAGCTGGTCGAGACGATCAACTCGGCGATCCCGGCGCCCGCGCGCTTCGCCGGCGGCCACCCGGCCAAGCGTTCCTTCCAAGCGCTGCGGATCGCAGTCAACGACGAGCTCGGGCAGCTCGATCGCGCGCTGCCGCTCGCTTGGGGAGTGCTGCGCGAGGGCGGCGTGCTGGCGGCGATCTCCTTCCAATCGCTCGAGGACCGGCGCGTCAAGCGCTTCCTCGTCGAGCGCGCGCGGGGCTGCATCTGCCCGCCGGATCTGCCGGTGTGCGTGTGCGGCCGCGAGCCCCACGCGGAGCTGCTGACGCGCCGTTCGATCGCGCCCGGCGCCGAGGAGCTCGCGCGCAATCCACGCTCGGCTTCGGCGCGCCTGCGCGCCGCGAGGAAGCTTTCCGAGGACGAGGAGGAGCACACATGACACCGCCTGCCGCCGCCGCTGCGCCGACGGTTCACCGCGGCCGAGCCGCGATTCCGGGCCGCCGCGTAGCGTCGCCGCGACCGCGACGCATATCCGGACCCGCGCGTCCCAAGACTCACCCACGTGCCCGCCCGGCAGCGCGCTCGCAGCCAGGCCGCGTGCAGCGCGCCCGAGCGCAGCCGGTCCAGGGCGAACGCGGCGTCGCGCTTGGGGTGCTGGCGTTCGGCGAGAGCCTCAGCAGCCGCCGCGCGCTTGACAGGCTGGTCCGCGGGCGCATCTGGATCGGGCTCATCGCCTTCGCGCTGATCGGGATCGTGACGCTGCAGCTGATCGTGCTGCAGCTGAACGCGAGCATCGGCCGCTCGCTCGTGCGCGAGGCGGGCTTGCAGCGCGAAAACGCCGCGCTCAGCATCGAAGGCTCGGAGCTGGCTGGCGGCGAACTGGTCGAGTCTCAGGCAGGACGCTTGGGTATGCAGCTCGTGCCGCTCAGCGCGCTGCGCTTCCTGAGAGCCGACCCGCGTGCCGATGTGCAGCGAGCTGCCGCTGCGCTGCGGACACCCGTGCACGGCGGGAGCGGCGGCTCCGGTGAAGCGAGCGCGGCCGGCTCCTCGGCGTCGGGCGCGACCGCCGGCGCGAGTGCGAGCATGACTGCGGCGAGCGTCGAACCCGCGGCCGCTGGAAGCTCGCCCTCCGAAGGTGAAGCCGCCGCGAGCAGTCCAGGCGTGACGGGCACCTCGGCGAACGCAACGCCGCAGGGCGCCCCGGCCGCCCAACCCACGGTCGGTGCGAGCGCGGCGACGCCCACGACACAGTCGAGCTCGGCCGCGCCCACGAGCGGCGCCTCAGGTGAAGCCGCACCGGCCGGTGCGGCTACAGCTGGCGCGGGGGGGAGCACGACCAGCGTTGCCGGCGGCGTGGGCGCGAGCGAAGGATCCGGCTCGGGGTAGCGGTGGCTGTCCTGCAGCGCCGTGTCGGCGTGATCTTCGCCCTGTTGTTCGGGCTGCTCGTGGTGGCGGCGGGGCGCACCGTGTACCTCAGCGTGCTGCGCGGCGGCGCGTTGCGCAAGGCGGCGAGCGACGAGCAACTGACCTATGAAACGGTGACCGCGCAGCGCGGCGCGATCAGCGACCGCGACGGCGTCGATCTGGCGGTCTCAGAGCCCGCGCAGGACATCTCAGCGGATCCGTACTTGATCAAAGAACCGGTCGTCGCGGCGCACAGTTTGGCGCCGCTGCTCGGCCAGCCGTGGAGCGAAGTGCTGAGCAAGCTCACCGAGCGCGCCGGCTTCGTGTATCTCGCGCGCGGCCTGCCCGAGCGTCAAGCGCAGGCGGTATTGGCGCTGAAACTCGTGGGTGTGAACGGCACCCCGGTGATGCGCCGTGTGTATCCGCGCGGCACGCTGGCCGCGCAGGTGCTGGGTGAGGTGGGCACGGAAGGCACGGGTCTCGCGGGTCTCGAGTACTCGCGCAATCAGCTGCTCGGCGGCCGCTCGGGCGAGCGACGCGTGGTCAGCGACGCGAAGGGGCAGCCCGTGTCGATCACCGAAACCCACCAAGAGCAGCCGGGCGAGTCGCTGCGGCTGACGCTGGACACAAACATCCAACAGCGCACCGAAGACGAGCTCGGCGCGATCGCGCGCGTGTTCGACCCGAAAGACGCGACCGCGATCGTGATGGACCCGCGCAGCGGCGCGATCCTCGCGCTCGCCAACTGGCCGCAGGTGGACGCGAACGATCCGGGTGCTGCGTCGCCCGAAGCGCTGGAGGACCGCGCGGTTGGCTTCGCCTATGAACCGGGCTCCACGTTCAAGGTCGTGGACGTGTCGGGCGCGCTGGAAGCGGGCCTGATCGACCCGAGCACGCCCTTCAACATCCCCGATCAGATCGAAGTCGGCGAACGCACGATCCACGACGACACCGAACACCCCGAAGAGACGTTGACGACCTCGCAGATCCTCGCCCGCTCGAGCAACGTCGGCGCGATCAAGATCGGCGCGCTGCTGGGCGCGGAACGCTTCAACGACTGGGTGCACCGCTTCGGCTTCGGGTCGCCGACGGGCGTCGACCTGCCGGGCGAGGAAGCGGGCGTGCCGCTGCCGCTGGACAAGTACTCGGGCTCCTCGATGGGCAACCTGCCGATCGGCCAGGGCGAGCTGGTGACGCCGATGCAGATGGCGACCGCGTACGCGGCGATCGCCAACGGCGGCGTTCTGCGCTCGCCGCACATCGTCGCCGCGGTCGGTGGGCGCCCGCTGCGCGAGCCGGCCGGACACCGCATTCTCTCTGGCGCGACCGCCGCCGAGCTGCGTCGCATGCTCGAAGGCGTGCTCGGTTCGGAAGGCACGGCCAGCCAGGTCTCGATCCCCGGCTATCAGCTGGCGGGCAAGACGGGCACGGCGAGCAAGATCGACCCGGAAACGGGCGAATACTCACAGAGCAAATACGTCGCCTCGTTCATTGGCTTCGCGCCGGCGAAGGACCCGAAGCTGCTGTGCGCGGTGGTCGTCGACGAACCGCAGGCGGGGTCGATCTACGGTGGCACTGTTGCGGCGCCCGCGTTCGGGCAGATCATGAGCTTCGCGCTGCCGTATCTGGGTGTGGCGCCGGGGTAGACGCACGCACGCCGCCGCAAGCCCGACCAGCGCCCGCCTACCCCGTGAGTAGCATCAACGCATGCGACTCGACGGGCTGATCGCCGCGGGGCTGGCCGGCGAGGCGGCTGGCACGGAGATCGCCGGGCTAGCCTACGACAGCCGCGCGGTGCGCCCGGGCGACCTGTTCTTCTGCGTGAGCGGCTTTCGCGCGGACGGCCACGAGTTCGCGTCGCAGGCGGTCGCGGCAGGCGCGGCGGCGCTCGTGGTCGAGCGCCCGCTGAACCTGGGCGTGCCGGAGGTGCTGGTGGACTCTGCACGCGCCGCGATGGCGCCGGCGGCTGCGCGCTTCTACGGCGACCCGTCGCACGAGCTGAAGGTCGTAGGCGTGACGGGCACCAACGGCAAGACCACGACCGCGTACCTGGTGCGCGCGCTGCTGGAAGCGGCGGGCATGCAGTGCGGGCTGCTGGGCACGGTAAAGTCGGTGATCGGCGGCGAGGAGCGCCCTGTCGAGCGCACGACCGCGGAGGCGATCGATCTGCAAGCGGCCCTGCGGGCGATGCTCGACGGCGGCGACCGCGCGTGCGCGATGGAGGTGTCCTCGCACGCGCTGGAGCTCGGACGCGTGCAGGAGATCCAGTTCGCGGCGGCGATCTTCACGAACCTCACGCAGGACCACCTCGACTTCCACGCGGACATGGAGGACTACTTCCAAGCCAAGCGGCGTCTGTTCGCGCCCGTGAACGGCCCGGCACCGGGCGTGAGTGTCGTGAACGTCGACGATCCCTATGGGCGCCGCCTGGCGCAGGAGATCCCGCTCCCCGGTACCGGGACGATGCGAGGACGATGCGAGGATGTGCTCACGTTCGCGCTGGACGCGCTGGCGGACTACAGCGCGAGTGACGTGCGCTGTGGTCTTGAGCGGTGCAGCTTCACGCTGAATACACCGGCGGGCGCGCGCGATCTGGCGCTGCCGATGCCGGGCCGCTTCAACGTCGCCAATGCGCTCGGCGCGCTCGCGGCAGCGCATGCGCTGGGCGGCGACTTGGACGTGCTGGTCACGGCGCTTGAGCGCGGCGTGCGCGTTCCGGGCCGCTTCGAGCCGGTGGATGGGGGACAAGACTTCGCGGTGCTGGTCGACTACGCGCACACCCCGGACTCGCTTGAGAACGTGCTGCGCGCGGCACGCGACCTGGTCGAGTCAGGCGGCGAGGCAGGCGGGCGGGTGGTGTGTGTGTTCGGCGCCGGCGGCGATCGTGACCGCGGCAAGCGGCCGTTGATGGGCGAGATCGCTACGCGGCTGGCGGATCTTGTGCTGGTCACCTCCGATAACCCGCGCTCGGAGGACCCCGAGCAGATAATCGAGGAGATCATGGGTGGCGTCGTGTGTGCGCACACGCGTACGTTGGTCGATCGCCGCCAGGCGATCGCAGAGGCGATCGCTGAAGGCCGGCGCGGCGACGTGGTCGTGATCGCGGGCAAGGGTCACGAGCAGGGGCAGGAGCTCGCCGGCGGGGTCAAGGTGCCGTTCGACGACGTGACTGTGGCGAGAGAGGCACTGCGAGAGCTCGCGACGAAACCCGAGGCGCACACCCTTGCAGCAACGGGCAGACAGGCGGGCACACGGTGAGGGACTGGGGCGCGCGTCGTGTGGCCGACGCAGCGGGCGCGGAGCTGGTCGCGGCGCCGCAGGCCAACACCAGCAGTGCGTCCGACACAGACGCGATCGGCGCCGAGTGTCCGGCCGGCCCCCGCGGCGCGAGCGTGGACACCCGCACGCTGTCGCCGGGTGAGCTGTTCGTCGGGCTGCGCGGCGAGCATGAGGATGGCGGCGCACACGCGGCGCAGGCGCTGGTTGCCGGTGCGTGGGGCGTGCTGGTCACGCCGGAGCACGCGCGTGGGGTTGCCGAAGCGGTCGAGGAAGCCAGGGGCGAACGCTTGCCGGCTGGCGTGGTGCTCTCGCACGAGGATCCGCTCGCGGGCCTGCACGCGCTCGCGCGCTCATGGCGGCGTGAGCTTGGCGCGCGGGGCGCGAAGGTGATCGCGATCACCGGCTCGACCGGCAAGACCTCGACGAAGGACATCCTCGCGGCGCTGCTGTCGGCGCACGTGCCGGTCGCCTCGAGCCCCGCGAACCTCAACACGGAGGTGGGGCTGCCGCTCGCGCTGCTCGGCGCGGGCGGCGAGACGCGGGCGCTCGTGCTTGAGATGGCGATGCGCGGGCAAGGGCAGATCGCACAGCTGACCGCGATCGCCGAGCCGGACGTGGGTGTGATCGTCAACGTCGGCCCCGCTCACCTGGAGCTGCTCGGCTCGCTCGAGGCGATCGCGGCAGCGAAGGCCGAGCTGATCGTGGGCCTCGCGGCGGGAGCGAGCGCGGTGCTGCCCGCGGACGAGCCGCTGCTTGAGCCGCACCTGCGCGCTGACGTGGAGGTGATCAGCTTCGGCGAGGGCGGCGATGTTGCGCTGGTGGCACGCAGCGCCGACGGGACGGCTTTGGTTCGCCACGGCGATCAGCAGATCGAGCTGCGACCGTCGTTCGCGCAGGCGCACAATCTGCAGAACCTGCTCGCGGCTGTGGCCGCCGCGCGCGCGCTCGGGCACACGCCCGCGGGGAGGCTCGATGTCGAGTTTTCGGCGATGCGCGGACAGCGCCACGTGCTCGCCGGCGGCGTGACTGTGATCGATGACTGCTACAACGCCAACCCGATGTCCATGCGCGCGGCGATCGACGACCTGGCCGACACGGCGCCTGGGCGCCGCGTGGCGGTGCTGGGCGACATGCTCGAGCTCGGTGAGCAAGCGCCGCGCCTGCACCGCGAGATCGGCGAGTACGCGGCCGCGCGGGGCGTGGAGCTGCTCGTGACGGTCGGCCCGCTCGCGGCCGAGATACGCCGCGGATTCCCCGGCGAGAGCCGGGCTGCGGTTGACGCTGAGGAGGCCGCGGAGATCGTCGGCGGGCTGCTGGCGGAGGGCGACACGGTGCTCGTGAAGGGCTCGCGCGGGGTCGGCATGGAGCGCGTCGTCGCGTGCCTGTGCGTGCATGCGCCTTTCGCGTACGCGGGCGCGGAGCCGCGCTGAATGGGTCGCGTGCTGATCGGCGGCACGGCCGCCCTGCTCATCTGCATCTTCCTGAGCCCCAAGTTCATCGAGTTCCTGCGCAGGCGCGAGTTCGGGCAGCAGATCCGCGAGGATGGTCCGGAGGGCCATCACCAGAAGGCCGGCACGCCGACGATGGGGGGGATCATCATTTTCCTCGCGGTCGCGGTCTCGTTCTTGATCCTGACCGACTACGAATGGCGCTCGGTGGGCGTGTTCGGCGCGGCGATCGCCTGCGCGCTGCTGGGCTTCGCCGACGACTACGTCAAGCTCGTCAGGCGCCGCTCGCTCGGGTTGCGCGCGCGCACGAAGCTGCTGGTCACGATCGCGATCTCGCTGGGGCTGTGGTTCGTGGCCGCGCACGAGGCGAACCTGCCGTCCACGCTCGATCTGCGCTTCGTCGACTACCACATCGATCTCGGCCCGCTGTATCCGGTGTTGATTTACCTGGTCGTCGCGGGCACGACCAGCGGCGTCAACCTCACCGACGGCCTCGATGGCCTCGCTGCCGGCTGCGCCGGCATCGTGCTGCTCGCGTACGTTGGCATCACGTTCTTCGCGGGCAACTTCGACATGTCGATGCTCGCCGGCTGCCTGGTCGGCGCGTGCATCGGCTTTCTGTGGTTCAACGCGTTCCCGGCGACGATCTTCATGGGCGATACCGGCTCGCTCGGGCTCGGCGGCGCGATCGCCGGCCTCGCGGTGATGACCAAGACGGAGGTACTGCTGATCCTGCTCGGCGGCATCTTTGTGATCGAGGCGCTGTCGGTCGCGATCCAGGTGATCTACTTCCAGATGACGCGCAAGCGGGTGTTCCTGATGGCGCCGATCCACCATCACTTCGAGCTCAAGGGCTGGTCTGAGACGAAGATCATCCTGCGCTTCTGGATCGTCGCCTCGATTTGTGGCGCGATCGGCTTCACGATCTACCGCCAATCCCGGGGCGTCTAGGGCGGGAGGCATCCGGCGGCGCACGTCGAAGAGGGCTGGGATGCCAGCAGCGCGCGTACGTGGGGCCAAGGCCGGCCAGCGAGGTCGCGCCGCGGAGCGGTCGCTTGAGTACAACATGCTGCTGACCGCGACGATGTGTCTGCTGGCGTTCGGCGCGGTGATGGTCTACAGCGCTTCCTCAGCGACCACGCTGCTGCAGGGCGGTGGCTTTGGCGGCAGCTTCCTGGTCAAGTTCGCGATCTACGGCGCGATCGGCCTGGTCGCGATGCGCGTGCTCGCGCGCGATGGCGTCGCGAAGGTGCACAGCATCACCGCGCCGCTGCTGTTCGCGTCGTTCGTGCTGGTGCTCGCGGTGCATGTGCCACACCTCGGCGTGAGCGTCAACGGCGCGCGGCGCTGGATCGGGCCGGCGTCGTTCCAGTTCGAGCCGGCTGAGCTGATGAAGCTCGCGCTCGTGCTGTACACGGCGACGCTGCTGGCCAAGCACCCCCGCAGCGTGCACGACCTGCGCGCGCTGGCGCGGCCGCTGCTGGTCGTCGTCGGCGCGGCGTGCCTGCTCGTGTTCACCGAGCCCGACCTCGGCACCGCGATGGTGATTGCGTTCACGGTCGGCGCGATGCTCGTCGCGGCCGGCATTCCCCTGCGCAAGCTCGCGATCATCGGCGGCTCGGTGCTCGGCCTGGTGCTGCTTTACGCGATCGCGCGACCGTACGCGCGGGCGCGGCTGACATCGTTCCTGGACCCATGGGCGCACGCCTCGACGACCGGCTTTCAGGCGGTGCAGGGGCAGATCGCGATCGGCTCGGGCGGCCTGTTCGGCGTCGGGCCGGGCCAGTCCGTGCAGAAGATCTTCTACCTGCCGGAGGCGCCGACCGACTTCATCCTCGCGGTGATCGCCGAGGAGCTCGGCGCGGTCGGCGTGTTCGCGCTGCTGTTCCTCTACGGACTGATCGCCTATGCGGGCCTGCGCGCGGCGAAGGCGGCGCGCAGCCTCTACAGCGCGCTGATGGCGGTCGGTGTGACCGCGTTGATCGTCTCGCAGGCGCTGCTCAACGTGTTCGCGGTGCTGGGCCTGGCGCCGCTGACGGGCGTGCCGCTGCCGTTCGTGTCCTACGGCGCGAGCAGCCTGGTTGTGATGCTCGCGGCGATGGGCCTGCTGCTGAACGTGGCGTCGGGCGCGACCGGACACGTGCGCGCGGTCACGCCACGGCGGCGGGCGCGGCCCGCCGACGCGCGCTCGCGCGAAGCGGCACGATGGAGCGATGAACGAAGTGAACAGGACGATCGTGATCGCCGCCGGGGGGACCGCCGGGCACGTGGTGCCGGCGCTCGCGGTGGCGGACGCGCTGCGGGCTGAGGGCGCGCGCGTCACGTTCATCGGCGGCGAGCGCGCCGAGACCGAGCTCGTGCCCGCGGCCGGCTATCCGCTGCTGTCGCTGCGGGTCGAGGGCCTGTCGCGGCGCAACCCGCTGCGCGCACTGCGCGCGCTGGCGCTGGCGGCGAGCGCGACCGTGCGCGCGCGAACGGAGCTCGCGCGGCTGGCGCCAGGCGCGGTGATGGGCGGCGGCGGCTATGTGGCGGGGCCGGTCGGCGTGGCGGCGCTCAGCCTGCGCATTCCGCTTGTACTGACCGAGGCCGACAGCCACCTCGGCCTGACCAACCGCGTGCTCGCGAGGGGCGCGCGGCGGGTGTGCCTCGCGTTCTCGCTGCCCGGGCGCGACGGCGGCCGCTACCGCGTCACCGGGCGGCCGGTGCCCGCGGCCGCGCACGACCGGGTGGCCGCGCGCGAGCGCTTCGGCATCGCTCCGGATGCGACCTGCGTGCTCGTGTTCGGCGGCTCGCTGGGAGCGCGCTCGATCAACCTCGCCGCGATCGACGCGTTCGCCGACGCGCCCTTCCACGTGCTGCACGTCAGCGGACGGCGCGATTATGCAGAGCTGTCTGCGCGCACGCAGACACAGAGCGGGCGGGCTACGGGCTATGACCTGCGCGAGTACCTCGACCTGCACGAGTTCGCCGACGCGCTCGCGGCCGCCGATCTCGCGGTCGCGCGCGCCGGCGGCTCGGTGTTCGAGATCGCCGCGCACGGGCTGCCGTCGATTCTCGTGCCCTACCCGTACGCGTCCGCCGATCATCAGAGCGCGAACGCGCGCTGGCTCGCCGACGCGGGCGCGGCGGTGGTGATCGCCGACGCCGAGCTGAGCGCTGAGCGGCTGCGCCAGCAGGTGGAGTCGCTGCTGGGCGATCGTGAGCGGCTCGCCGCGATGGCCGCCGCGGCTAGCGGGCTCGCCCGCGTGGACGCCGCGCGCGAGGTGGCGGGCGAGCTGCTGGCGGCGGCCGAGCACCCGGTCGGGCACGCGCGATGAGTGCCGCCGAGCGCCCGTGGAGCGGGCGGCGACTGCACTTCGTGGGGGTCGGCGGCGCGGGCATGAGCGCGTATGCGCGCGCGGCGCACGCGCTTGGGGCGCACGTGAGCGGCTCAGATGGGGCAGATGGCCCGTATCTGCAACGTCTGCGGGCGGACGGCGTCGTGAGCGCGCACGTCGGACATCGCGCGGAGAACCTGCCGGCGGGCGAGGGCGTCGAGCTGGTCTACTCCTCAGCCGTCGGGGCCGAGAACGTCGAGCGGCGTGCGGCACGCGAGCGCGGCATCCCGGAGCGCCCTCGCGCGGAGCTGCTCGCCGAGCTGAGCGCCATGCGGCGAACGATCGCGGTCGCGGGCACACACGGCAAGACGACCACCGCGTCGATGCTCGCGCACGTGTTGCTTGCGGCGGGCATGCGACCGGGATGGCTCGTGGGCGCGCCGATCGGCGGCGGGTTCGCGAACGCGCAGTGGGGCGAGGGCGAGTGGCTCGTGGTGGAGGCGGATGAGTCGGACCGTTCGATGCTCAGCTTGAGCGTCGAGATCGCGGTGCTCACCAACGTTGAGCTCGACCACCATGCGACGTTCGCCTCGTTGGCGGAGCTGCGCAAGGCCTTTCGCGAGCTGCTCGCACATGTGCGGCGGGCGGTCGTGGTCTGGGACCGCGGCGAGCTGCTCGAGCTGGCGCCCGGCGCGGGCGTCGAGCTGGTGCCGTTTGACGTGCCCGACCCGCTGCTCACGCACGAGGGTTCGCGCTTTGCCTGGCGTGGGCATGAGGTCTCGCTGGCGGTCCCGGGCGCGCACAACGCGCTGGACGCGGCCGCCGCTCTGGAGGCGGCGCGCCTGGCGGGCGCTGACGTACACGCTTCGCTGGCCGCGCTGGCAGGCTTTCGCGGTGCAGGACGGCGCTTTCAGCCGCTGGGCGTGAGCGCGCGCGGCGCGCGCGTCTATGACGACTACGCGCACCACCCGACGGAGGTCGCGGCGACGCTGAGGGCAGCACGCACGCTCGCGCCGGAGCGGCTGATCGCGGTGTTCCAGCCGCACCTGTACTCGCGTACTGCGCTGCTCGCGCGCGAGTTCGGCCGCGCGCTCGCGCTCGCCGACGTCGCCGTCGTGCTCGACGTGTACCCTGCGCGCGAGCGCTCGCAGGACCACCCCGGGGTGAGCGGGCTGCTGATCGCGCAGGCATGCGCCGACGCGGCCGGCGGCAGGCCTGTCTACTGGCTGCCGAGGCTCGAGGACGCCAAGCCCGTGCTGGACGCCCTGCTCGAGCAGGGCGACGTGTGCGTGGTGATGGGCGCCGGCGACGTCGACACGCTGGCGCGCGCCCTGGCGTCAACGCCACAGGCACCCGCTTCGCTGCTCGACTCCTCACCGCGGGTCGCAGCCTCATGAGCGAGCCGTCCGGCATTCAGCGAGGCTTTCCGCTGAGCCGTCTGACGACGGTGCGCACCGGCGGCAGCGGCGAGCTGTTCGCGCGCGCGGCCAGCGAAGCGCAGTTGCTGGAGCTGCTCGCGTGGGCCGCCGCGAGCGGCATCGATGTCAGCGTGGTCGGGTCGGGATCGAATCTGCTGGTGGCCGACGAGGGCGTGTGTGGCCTGGTGGTGAAGCTCGACCGCGAGCTCGCGGCGATCGCGGTCGAGGGCGAGCGCATGCTGTGCGGCGGCGGCGCGCGCCTGCCTGCCGTGGCGGCGCGCGCCGCCCGCTCGGGCCTTGCGGGGATCGAGTTCGGGGTCAACATCCCGGGGACGGTCGGCGGCGCGGTGCGCATGAACGCGAACGCGTACGGTGGCGAGCTCGAGCGCGTGCTCGAGTGGGTGCAGATCGCCACGGCGAGGGGATCCGAGCGCCGCGAGCCGGACCAGCTCGGCCTGGCCTACCGTCGCTCGAACCTAGCCGACGGCGAGATCGTCACGCGCGCCTGCCTGCGCTTGGAGCGGGGCGATCCCGCCGCGATCAAGGCGGAGCTCGAGCAGATGCGCCGCCGCCGCCACGAGGCCCAGCCACAGGGGATCAAGACGTTCGGCTCGACCTTCAAGAACCCGGAGGACCCCCGCGCGGATGGTCGCAGCGCGGGGCTGCTGCTGGCGCAGGCGGATTGCAACGGGCTGGCGGTTGGCGGCGCGCGCTTCGCGCCCAAGCACGCGAACTTCATCGAGAACACCGGTGAGGCGACGACGGCGGACGTGGTCGCGGTGATGGCCGAGGGCCGCCGCCGCGTGCTCGAGCGCTTCGGCGTCGAGCTCGAGCCAGAGGTGCAGACGCTCGGCGACGTGCGCTTTCCGTGGTAGGCACCCGTCTGTACAGCGATACCTAAAGGGTGCGACCGGCACGGATGTCAAGCTGGCTCGGTGGACGAGAGCCGAGTGATCGCAAACGACGTCTCGCCGCAGGGGCGAATCGTTGAGCTGACTGAGGCTCGCTGGCTCTACATCCGCGGCACGTCGAGATGCGCGACCATCAAGAGACGCTGAGCGAGGCAATCCGACAGCCATACTTCCAGGAGCCTTCCCCATTGGTCAGTGGGTTGCGACGAAGGGGCCAGACGTGCTGGTTGCAGCTGATGATCCGCAAGCAGTTGTGCGTTGGTTCGTCGAGCAGTTACCGCAGGCGGACAGCATGTTCGGAGTCCCACTTGATGAGTCCTTGCGGCTTCGGTAGGGGTTTCGCGCGCTAGGTCGAAGAGGGCGGGATGGCCCGCTCGCTCGCTGCCGCGCCACGCGCTCGCCGCACCGCCCGTCGGCCTGCACGCGCCCCGGCATTCGACCGCCCTGGCCCACTCGTGCACCAGCTCAGCGCCGTCATGAGCCTCGTGCTCGCCGCGCTCGTGTCGGTCCGTCGTCGACGCCGACTGCGCATCGCCTTGCTCGCGGCGGTGGTTGCGCTGCCGCTGCTGGGCGGTGGTTGGATGTGGTTTCGCAGCTCGTCGTTCGTGGTGGTGCAGCGCGTGCAGATCAGCGGCGTGCATGGCGCGGACGCGCCGGCCGTGGAAGCGGCGCTGACCTCGGCCGCGCGTCGCATGAGCACGCTGGACGTCAGCGCTGGCGCACTGCGGGCGGCGGTCGCGCCGCTGCGCGTGGTGGCCGCGGTGCGCGCGATCCCGAGCTTTCCGCACGCGCTGCGCATCGAGGTCACCGAGCAGCTGCCGGTGGCGGTTCTGAACACGAATGGCGTGCGCACGGCGCTGGCCGCGGACGCCGTGGTGCTCGGGCCGGCGTTCGTCTCGGGTGCGCTTCCGAGTGTCAGCGGCTCCCCGGTGCCAGCGCCCGGCGGACGCGTGGCCGGCGCGCAGCTGCGCGCGGCGCTGACCGTGCTCGGCGCGGCCCCGGCACAACTGCTGGCGTTCGTCGAACGCGCATTCATCGCCGGCAAGGGCCTGACGGTGGCGATGCGCAACGGGCTGCT
>Ga0187780_10000632_pt1 | contig 25855 bp, 21 predicted proteins | sample 1015_Q2_SP10_20__FD_132429 | JGI IMG/M metagenome (GOLD analysis project Ga0187780, IMG submission 132429) | Tropical peat soil microbial communities from peatlands in Department of Meta, Colombia - 1015_Q2_SP10_20_MG | ecosystem: Environmental > Terrestrial > Soil > Wetlands > Peat | place... | reverse complement strand
GCGAGCGGAGGCGAATTTCGCCTCATTGAGCTGATGGTCGCCACGCAGGAGCACGACGATAGCGCGAGATTTGGCCTTGCCGCTCTTGTCGTCCTTGCCGTCCGACACGTAGGCCAAGGTCTTGATCTTATTCTTCGGCGACACCCTCAGGTAGCGAGCTACGTCTTCGATGGTCTTTTGTCCCGGAGTGTGGACAAGAAGCGGCTTCCCGTTTCCCTCGGGTGGCAAGTCCTCGACCGGCTCAAGTCTCGAAGTAGCCTTGTCCAGGTTGGCGGCATACTGGCAGTTGCCGCAGCTTACCACCTGGTCCTCGCCTGCCGGGGCGAGCACCGCGAACTCGTGCGATTCCGATCCACCCATGGCACCAGAATCGGCTTCGACGACCACGTACCGCAAACCGCAGCGGTCGAAGATGCGACGGTAGGTTTCATAGTGTTTCTTGTAGGAGACGTCGAGTCCAGCCGCGTCCAGGTCGAAGGAATAAGAGTCCTTCATCAGGAACTCGCGCACCCGCAGCAAACCCGACCTGGGGCGCGGCTCGTCGCGAAACTTGGGCGCAATCTGGTACCAGACCTGGGGTAATTGCTTATAGCTGCGCAGTTCTTTGCGCGCAATCTCCGTCATGACTTCCTCTTCGGTCATGCCCAGGCAGAGATCGGCGCCTTTGCGATCCTGCAGGCGGAAGAGATTGTCACCCATCACCGCCCAGCGGCCGCTGGCTTCCCAGAGTTCGCGAGGATGCAACGCCGGCAACAAAAACTCCTGGCCAATCTTGTCCATCTCCTCGCGCACGATGGCCATGATCTTGTTGAACGATCGCTGTCCCAAGAACAAATAGGAGTAGATTCCGGCACCCAGTTGACGGATGTAGCCGGCGCGCACGAGCAATTTATGGCTGGCGACCTCGGCGTCCGCCGGCGCTTCCCGCAGCGTGGGGATAAACAGCTCTGACCAACGATACATAGATTGAAGACCCGCGATTGTCGGAATTGGCTATTGTACGTGGCGGATGGAACTTTTATCTACGCGACGATGGGCTGGTTCTCGGAAAGCGATGGCAAGGACTACATCATTTCCGTTCCCCACAGATCGTGCAGATGGACAATTCCTTCCAGCCGGCCCTCGCCATCGACGACCACCAGCGATGTGATCTTGTTCGCTTCCATCTTGGCCAAGGCGGCGGCGGCAAAGTCCGTGCGAGAGATGGTCCGCGGATTCCTGGTCATACATCGCCCGGCGGCAAGGTCGAGCGCGTCTTTGCCGTGCTGTTCGAGCAAGCGCCGCAGATCCCCGTCGCTGATTACGCCGACCAGTTTGTCGCCTTCGACCACGGTCGTCATACCCAGCTTCTTGCGCGACATTTCGTAGATCACATCCGGCATGCTGGTGGGCGGGGTGACGCGGGGTACGGCGTCTCCGCTATGCATCAGCGACTCCACCCGCGCCAGTCGCTTGCCTAATTTTCCCCCGGGATGCAGATTGGCAAAATCCTCCTCTTGGAATCCCCGCTTTTCCGCCAGCGCCACGGCCAGTGCGTCACCCAAAGCCAGCATCGCCGTCGTCGACGCCGTCGGTGCCAAGCCCAAAGTGCACGCTTCCTGGGCTACGGAACAGTCGAGGGCTATGTCGGCGGCCGCGGCCAGGGTAGAACCCTTGCCGCCTTTTTTCCCTCCGGAGGCCGGCATAGATAGGTTGGCCCGTCCATCGGACGGGTTCGAAGTCATGGCGATCACCGGAATTTGCAATCGCTTCAAGGTCGCCAGCAGCCGCAGGATCTCTTCGGTTTCCCCGCTGGCAGAGAGCGCCAGCACCACGTCGCCGCCCACGACCATGCCCAAATCGCCATGCACGGCCTCGACCGGGTGCATGAACAGGGCCGGCGTGCCGGTGGAGTTGAGCGTGGCCGCGATCTTGCGGGCGATGATGCCGCTCTTACCCATGCCGGTGACCACGATCCGGCCGCGGCAACCCTCGATCAGATCAACCGCCCGATCGAACCCTTCGGCCATCGGTCCGGCGATGCGCTCGGCCAGCGCCCGCAAGGCCTCGGCCTCTATGCGAACCACTTTTTCTCCCACGTGTTTCATGAACCAGGAAATGGTAGCAGGTGAGGCGAGCGACGCGCATCGACCGCCGCACTCAGACCGCGAGTCAAAAATGATCCTCGGGGGGCCGCTGGGGATGATGCCCGGGATGCCCCAGTTCGGCCAGGCCTCGGGCCTGGATGATGCGGTCCCAGGGGCCCACCTGCCAGTTATCGCGCTTTGGGTCTTCGGCGATCCAGGGGGGCAGCGCGATCACCAGGGCCCGTCCCACGGCGTGGGCATAAGGTTCATACATGGTGCGCAGCTTCTGCAACTTTTGCTCGAATTCCGCCCCCTGTTGCAGTTCGATCCCGCGCTCGGAAAGGCCTTGTCGCAGCCGCCGGGACTCTTCCGGCGATAGCCGATCGGGATAGCTCGGATCATACCGGGCATGCACCAATTGCGCCAAATCGACCAGCGCGTGGCGGGTCATCGAAAAAGTAAGCCTGGCCTGCTCGCTTGCGAGACCCTCGACTCCGGCAATGACCAGGGAGCTGGCATCGAGAATGGCGGTCAGAGCGGTCAGCCAGGATTGATTTCTATGCTGCGAACGGAAGAAACAAAGCGGAGGATAGGAGATGTGACTCTCGAGCATTTCACTCGCCGAATGCTCCCAGTCACGAAAAACCTGGTCGAGTAACTTTTGCTGCATTCCGAGTCTCGCCAACAGCTCCGTCGCCGTCGGGGGGGAACCGGCGTACACGTCGAGAAGCGAGATTTGCACCTCGCGTCGTGAAAATGACGAGTAGATGGTGGGCAGGTATCCGACCACGGTGCCGAGAAAGCCAAACCCCATTCCGGCTTCCATCACGGCCAAGATACGGCTGATGGAAGAGGCGGGAACGATGTCGCCGTACCCCAGGGTGAAGAACGTCTCCCCGCTCAGGTAGAGCAATGTGCCGAAGGTGATGGGTTCGTTGGTTAGGCGGAGATGTTCGCCGCTACCGTATTGCAGCAAAGCGAAACCCAGAATCAAAGCGAACGCCCAGAGAATCAGCAGCAGAATCAGCGAGAGGGGTCCAAAGTAGGCGAGAAAATTCTCCCGTTGACTGCTGGACTGAATGTAACTGGCGAGCTTGAACCAGGGAACCCCGACGCCGCGGTAAAACCAGGTGGTGATGCGAAATCGCCGCTCCACGCGCCGGGGCAAAACCACCGCCTCGAAGGCATCGGCCAGCACGGCAAGGATCAGAACCGAGCCGGCAATCGTGGCTGCGATATGCAGGTTCAAAGCGGGCATCCGGTTCGATCAGGAGGGATCGTAGCAGACTGGGCCCGTTCCATGGTTGAGCGGTTCGAGGAGGTTTTCACGGTGCCAGGTGGGCCTCCGCGATGGCCCGATGGATGGCGAGCACCTCCTTCAACAGGCCTCGCAGCTTGGTGGACTCGAGAGCGTTGGCGCCATCGGACTTGGCCTCTTTCGGATGATCGTGGACTTCAAGAAAGATGCCATCCACGCCGGCCGCCGCCGCCGCGCGTGCCAGGACCGGAATGAATTCCGGCTGGCCGCCGCTCTCCGCCGGCCGATCCTGATCCTCCGCCGAGGCCGAAGGCAACTGCACCGAGTGGGTCGCATCGAACACCACCGGCGAAAACCTGCGCAGAATGGCGAGCGACCGCATATCGACGACCAGGTTGTTATACCCGAAGCTCGAGCCCCGTTCGGTCACCACGACCCGATCGTTGCCCGCCGCGCGGCACTTGTCGACAGCATGTCGCATGTCCCAGGGAGAAACGAACTGGCCCTTTTTGAGATTCACCACCCGCTCGCTCATGGCGGCGGCCACAATCAAATCCGTTTGCCGGCAAAGCAAAGCCGGAATCTGCACGACATCGGCCACTTCCGCTACTTTTCCGACGTCTTGCGCCTCGTGGACGTCGGTCAGCACCGGAACGTGCACCTCTTCTTTGACTTTCTTAAGTATGCGCAGACCTTCCTTGAGGCCGGGACCGCGAAAGCTGCGGATCGACGTGCGGTTGGCCTTGTCATAGGACGCCTTGAAGATAAAGGGAAGATTGAGGGAGCGCGTCACACCTTTGATGATCTCGGCCATGCGCAGCGCGTGCGCCTCGCTCTCGATGACGCAGGGTCCCGCAATCAGGAACAAATCCCCCGCGCCAATGCGGACACCGTCGAGTTGGAAAGAAAGACCCATTCCCGCCCAGGGCACGAAGGATTATGAAAGGGATGTTGTCGGGACCATTCTACCGGCTGCTGACCTTTTGTGGCCGATGAAACATTTCGAGTTCTGCTGCAACTTTGTCGGCCCGTTGCTTGATTCTATGTTTGTAGGCGGCGCCAACAAAGGCCCGAAACATGGGATGCGGCTCCAAAGGCTTCGACTTAAATTCGGGATGGAACTGGCAGCCGATAAAGTGCGGGTGATCGGGAAGTTCGATAATCTCCACGTAGGTTCCATCCGGAGTGGAGCCGGAAATCTTGATGCCGCCCGCGACCAGCGTTTCCTCATATTCCCGATTGAATTCATAGCGATGGCGATGACGCTCGCTAATTTCGAGCTGGTCATAGATGCGGTGGGCCAGAGTGCCGGGCACGAGCTTACAAGTCCACGCTCCCAGCCGCATCGTTCCCCCCAGTTCTTCAACACCCCGCAGTTCGCGCAATTTGTAGATCACGCGATGGGGGGTGGCGGGATCGAACTCGGTCGAATTCGCCTCGGTCAAGCCACAAACGTGGCGGGCAAACTCGATCGAGGCGAGCTGCATTCCTAGGCAGATTCCGAAGTAGGGGACCTGGTGTAGGCGGGCATAGCGAATCGCGTTCAGCATGCCTTCGATGCCGCGCTTGCCGAAACCGCCGGGCACCAGGATTCCGTCCTGATCCTGGAGTTGCTCTTCATAGAGGGCAGGTTCGGTTTCAAGACCCTCGGCCTCGATCCAGTTCACGTTGAGCTTCAGATTGTGCGCCAGAGCTCCGTGTACCAGAGCCTCTTTCAAAGACTTGTAAGAATCCTCGTATTCGACGTACTTGCCCACGATCCCGATGGTGACCTCGGCCTTGGGGTTGTAGACGCGGTGAACGATCTCCTTCCACTGCTTCAAATCGTGCTCTTTGGCATCCAGCCGCAGGTAGCGAAGGGCCAGTGTGTCCACCCCTTCCTGAGAGAACACCAACGGGACTTCGTAAATCGAATTCACGTCCTTGGCCGTGATCACCGCCTCCTCCCGCACATTGCAGAACAGCGCGATTTTCGATTTGATTTCCTGGGAAAGGAAACGATCGGTGCGGCATAAGAGGATGTCGGGCTGAATTCCGAGACTTAGCAGTTCTTTGACCGAATGCTGGGTCGGCTTGGTTTTAAGTTCCTGGGCGGCAGCGATAAAGGGCACCAGGGTGACATGGACGAACAGCGTCTCTTCCCGGCCAAGTTCGAGGCGCATCTGGCGGATAGCTTCGAGAAAGGGCAGCGATTCAATATCTCCCACTGTGCCACCGATCTCGACGATCAATACCTCCACATCCTGCCCGACTTTTTTCATGGCGGCTTTGATTTCATCGGTGACGTGGGGAATCACTTGGACGGTTTTGCCGAGATAGTCTCCCCGTCGTTCTTTGGCGATGATCTGCTCGTAAATTCGGCCGGTTGTCCAGTTGTTGTCGCGCGAGAGCTTGGCGTGGGTGAAGCGCTCATAGTGTCCAAGGTCGAGGTCGGTTTCGGCTCCATCATCGGTGACGAAGACCTCGCCATGTTGAAAGGGAGACATCGTCCCCGGGTCCACGTTCAGGTAGGGGTCGATCTTCATCAGATTGACTTTGAGCCCGCGGGTTTCGAGGAGGCAGCCGATGGAGGCGGCCGCCAGCCCCTTTCCCAGGGAAGACACCACGCCGCCCGTTACGAAGATATACTTCGCCGACATCGCTTCCTCGCCTTGACTTGTGGATGGAATTTTGTGCAGGGTGGGTGCACAACCTATTATGCCAGAAAGCCCTGTGGAAAGAAACTCGCTTTGCCGCAGCCAGAGCGGTCGGACGCAGGCTTGATCGATCCGGCTTGTGGCGGGCAAGTCTCTCGATCCTCAGTGGTTTAGGTGCGCCTCGACTGCGGCGGCAATTGGCTGACGCCGGGTCTGGCGCCCCTGCTCTAGGGCTTGCCGGGGGCGGGCGCGGGTACGGGTTCGAGGGCGCTGGGGTTGGCAGGGGCCGAGGGATTGACTCCGAAGTCCCAGACAAAGGTGTTGATGCCGTTGCTGCCGAGCAACTCCACTACGGCGTATTCACCCGACGGAAGGGTGCTCGTCGGTGTGAGCTTTACCCATCCCCCGGTCAGCTCTGCGGATGTGGTCGGAACCAAGGTTTCATCTTGGCTCACTTTCCCAATGAAACTGATTTTGATCTCTCCCACGATTCGTTTGCCGTTCTTCGACTTCATGCGCACGATGCGAAATCGGTCGGATGGTTCCTGGCGCGGTCCCTGACTTAGCGAGGCACTGTCGGGCGGAGGCACATTGATGTAAACAGAGGGCAAGCTTGCGTGCGCCTGAACTTTGGCGTGCAAGCCTTCGAGTTCGATGGGCTGTTTGCTGCTGGCTGCCGGATTGACAGCCGCCCGGAGAATGTTCTGTTTGCGGTTGCGATCCAGTTGCCCGCCGCTTTGTTCGAGCTCCACCAGCTGCGGCTGGTTCTGAAAGGTATCGAGCAGCATCACCGAACCGTCTTCGGGCAAGCGCAACCCCGGAGCTACCTGCGGGGTTTTGGCTTCCTCCTCTGCGCGCTCGGCTGCCAGCTCCCGGTCCACTTCTTGGGCTTCGGGACTGGGCGGCCGGTTCGCCCGGTCCTTCTCGAACTTTTCGGTGGCGGCCCAGTCCACCAAAGAGTTGGGTACCTCTTCCCATTCATTGCGCTCGGTGCTGAGATAACGCACACGATTGCCCTTCACTTCCCATTGGCTTGCCAGCTGATAGGAGCCATCTTTGAGGATCAGCCGTTTGGCGAATTGCTGCGCGCACAGCCGCGGAGAGAATACGAACGCAGGGAGGCTGAGCATGCATACGGCCAGGATCGGATACAGATAACGCATAGACGGGCGACAATCGATCCTATTAGTGTATCCCTGTTGGCCGCACGCTTCCAGAAATTCCACTGTTGAGATGCAGTGGATCGATGAGCCCGAGCCCTTGATGGTCCAGCTCTTGTGCTCGCAGTCCGAGGAGACTCGAATTGGGGAGATGTACCAGGCAAAGCATTGACAGAGATCGAGTCTGGAACAGCAAGACGCTGGGGAACACCTCGCTGTTCAACCCTCTTCTAGCTGGCGGTGTCTTACTAATACTTGTATAGTTCGGCGGTAGCCAGAGGGCCGTCTCCTCCCGCGACTAGCACCCGTCCGTCCACGAGCATCGTAGCTGTGTGCCCGGCACGCGCATTTTCCATATCGCCGATAAAGGCAGACTTGCCTGCCGGGTTAAAAAGCTCAGCTGATGACAAAAGCTGGAACTGGGGAGCGGAGGGCCCGGAGAACCAGTTACCTCCGCCGGTGACGAGCACCTTACCGTTCCGAAGTAGCGTCGCAGTGTGACGCTCACGCGCCGTGTTGAGCGAGCCTGAGGGGGTAAAGACACCTGAGCCTGGATCGTACAACTCCGCGGAGGCCCGCGAAAAAAGAGATGCGTGGCCTCCAAGAATCAGCACCTTGCCATTAGGCAGTAGTAGGGCGGTGTGGAAAACGCGTTGGGTCGCCATGGACCCCGTTGCCGTGAACGTGCTTGTGGTGGGGTCGAACAGTTCTGCGCTGGAGGAGCGGTAGCCTCCCGTTAGAAGCACTTTCCCGTTCACCAAATGGGTAGCCGTGTGGCCCGAGCGTCGAGACACCATCTTTCCAGACACAGCCTTAAAAGCACCAGCCAGCGGATCATAAAGTTCGGCTGTGTCCAAATCGAGGCCGTGGTCGTCTGTTCCACCCGCAATCAGCACCGTGCCATTGTGTAGCAATGTGGCTGTGGCGCTAGAACGTGCGCTGGTCATATTGTCCGTGGAGCTGAAAGTGCCGGTCGCAAAGTCGAATATCTCCGCACTGGCTAACGACGTTCCGCTCGAATCGCTTCCCCCGCACACCAGCACCTGGCCGCCCCGCAGCAGGGTAGCCGTGGCTCCCGAACGTCGGATGCGCATACGACCCGTTAGCGAGAAACTCCCGGTCGCAGGATCGAACACCTCTGCGCTGGCGACTCCCCCACCGGCGATCAGCACTTTTCCATTCCTCAGGAGAGTGGCCGTGTGACCCGAACGTGCGGCATGCATCTTGCCCAGGGACACGAAACCCGAGGAAGAGACACGAAAGACGACTACATTGGACTGGGCCGTAGGGAAGGAGTCCGCCTTGAACCAGAGCTGAGCCTGCACCCCGGCGGTGACCGGAGTGACCAGCAACGCTGCTGGAATTACCGCCGTGATCTGATTGCTGGTCATCCCGGTTATTGTCAACGAGGTTTCGCTTCCATCGACGGACCATGCGACCGCCCAGCGGTACTGACCCTGCGGGAGAGAGAAATCCCCGGTCAAGGTGAGCCGGACGTCAGGGCTACCTGGCACTGCGCTGGTCGGCGAAATGGAAATGGTCACATCCGAGTTCGCCGGGGGCGGCGGCGTGGAACCAAGCGAAGGAGAGCCGGGAGAGCCGGCGGGTGGCGACACCACGGACGAACCGCATCCCCATAGGCTGACCACCAGAGCCAGAATAGTGAGAAGTGCTGCCTTTTCCCTGCGCATGACTTCCTCCTTGTTTGGTCCACCCTATGCGGGACTACTCAGTGGTCTCACGTGATGCGGCGAACCCTTGCACCATGCCGTACTTGTCGGTGTGTTGACCCACGATCCGACCATCATCATTGATGGCAAACCGTTGTCTGCCTCAGAGGCTCTTGGGATCGATTTCCCGAGCCACTCCCGAGGCGCGAACGGCACTCCTCCTCTGTTATCTAATGCGGGAAATCCAGGGAAGAACTGCAACACCGGGTGGCGCCAGCTCAAAAAGATCGGGTATGCGCATGGTAAAACTCCGCCTCGGACAGAGCTAAACGTCCGCTCCCGACAGAGGAGTCGTCCTGCTCGCGCGGGGGCTCTGGTCCCCGGCGCGGCTTCGCCCAGCCACTTTCGCGATCCGGCGATCAATCCGGTTTACACTCTTAGCGGCGCTTGTATCGCGAATAAGGTTCCATTCGCTTGCGAAATTTGTTTCGATCTTATCCTGCCCGTTCTCGATCTTGCTTTGTGGCCAGGGCCTCGGTTTCTTCCTGAATCCTTTGCCACGCCCGGTGGACATGCCGGGCTTCGGTGTGCGTCTGCCCAACACAGAAGCGCAAGGTGATTCGCTCCTGTAAGCGGGTATGCGTCAGGTAGAGATCTCCCCTACGGTTTAGGCGGTCCATAAGGGCCTGATTGAATGGGTCTCCGGCGCGGTGCCGGAAACAGACGAGGTTGAGCGGTACCGGCGCCGCCAGTTCGAAGCGGCCGTCGTTGCCGACCCACTGGGCGAATTCCTGCGCTAACTCGACATGCCGTCGTATGTGATGTTGCAGGCCCTCAATCCCGTAATGACGAATCACGAACCAGAGCTTTAAGGAACGGAAACGGCGGCCGAGAGGAATCTGCCAGTCGCGGTAATCAAACACCGCTCCCGAGGCGGTGGCTTGGTTCTTCAGATATTCCGGAAGGACGCTGAGTGTCTGGATAAGGGCGGCCCGATCGGCCACCCAGAAGCAGTCGCAGTCAAAATTGGTGAACATCCATTTGTGCGGATTGAAGGCATAACTGTCAGCCAGTTCCAGTCCATCCTGAATATGGCGAAACTCCGGGCACAAGGCGGCTGTACCCGACATCGCGGCGTCTACATGCAGCCACAGCCCACGCTCTCGGCAGATCTCGCCGATCCGGCGAAGCGGATCGATCGCATTCGAAGAGGTAGTGCCTACGGTTGCGCAGGCAAAGCAAGGGGTTTGACCAGCCCTCCGGTCCCGCTCAATCTGCTCGGCAAGTGCTGCCGGGCGCATGGCAAACGTCTCATCCACCTCAATCAACCGCAGGTTGTCCCGGCCAAGGCCGGCGATCCGAACCGCTTTTTCAATCGAAGAATGGGCTTGCGTGGAAGCGTAGGCCACAAGCTTTTGATCGCAGCCTTGGCGGTTGCTGGCGAAGTTGGTCGCCCGCTCGCGTGCCGCAAGCAGGGCGCATAAGGCAGCACTGGACGCTGTATCCTGAATCACGCCGCCCCCCGAGCGGGTCGAGAGAAATTTCTCCGGTAGATCCAGCGCTTCCACCAGCCAATCGAGAACCTGCGTCTCCAGTTCGGTGCAGGCCGGACTGGTGGCCCACAGCATGCCTTGCACGCCTAATCCCGAGGAGACGAGATCGCCGAGAATCGCCGGTCCCGAGGCATTGCAAGGGAAATACGCATAGAAGTTCGGCGACTGCCAATGGGTGATGCCGGGCAGGATGATTCTCTCGAGATCGGCCAAGATCGAAGGGAAAGGCTCACCCCGCAAGGGCGCATGAGCGGGCAGAGACGCGCGCACCTGCCCGGGTTCGACCGGCGAAAGCACGGGATAGGATTCGATCCGCTGATGGTAGTCCGCAATCCAGTCGATCACGGCATGGCCATGGCGGCGAAAATCATCGGCAGTCATGTGAAATGATTGTTCTTCCCTCATTGGGGCTCCGAATTCGATGGAATCGTTACCGGATCCGTATCGGATCCTGGGTATTGTTGGGGATTGTCTCCTGCGGAGGCAAGCCACTCGAATGGATTCGACTCATCAGGCAAGCCGACCGTAGAACACGCGGGTGTCGTATTCGAGCGCCACCCGTCGCTCGATCTGATGTGCCTCAAAAATCGCGCGCAACTCCCGTAGCATCGGTTCATAACGGGAATCTCCTGGCTGGGGCGTATAGGAAGAAGACAGCAGCCGGCCTTCGAGCGCCGGGTAATCGCATTCCTGGCGGGTCGCAAACGTCCGCGTTTGCACCGGCGAGGGTGCGAAGAAATCTGCGATTTCCGCCGTCGTGCGCTCATGCCGCACTTCCTGATAATCCGTGCCGTAGGTCAGGAGCAGGCGCTCATAGTCTCGGAGAAAGGCCGTCCCAGCGGTCTTTCTTTCATTCCATAGCAACACCAGCCAGCCTCCGGGCTTCAAAATGCGCACGAATTCCGCGCGGGCTTTGGCGCGGTCGAACCAATGCGCCGCCTGCGCGGCGGTAATCATGTCTACGCTTTGGTCAGCCAGGGTGGTGGCCTCGGCGCTTCCAGCAACGCTCGAAAACCGACCATAGCCCTTCAGCAATTGTTCTCCCGCCGCCCGCATTTCTCGATTCGGTTCCACGCCCAACACGCGGTTGCCGTTTTCGAGGAGCAGCCGGGTGAAAATGCCTGTCCCCGAGGCAACATCGGCCACTACGGATTCCGGGGTGAGGCCGCATTCGGTGGTGAGAAGCGCGATGACTTCCCGAGGGTATCCCGGGCGGTAGCGCACATAGTCTTCGACGCGGGAGGAAAATCTCGACGTCGAGTTGGTTACTGCCATGACAACAGTGTAGCCTTTCTGCGCTTCCCAGGGCACCCACCCAAACCGCGGCCCTGGGTTAACATGGAGGGCAGTCGCCTATGGCCCTTCGATCGACGTCGGACCGCAGCCTGTCGAGCAGGGTTCTGGCCCTTTTTCTGTTGGCGGGTTTGCTAGCCGCAACCCTTAAAACCGAGGGTGGAGAAGGGAAGTCTCCCGGCAACTCCAAATCCGGTTCGACGCGAATCTTTGGGTTCCGCGATGCCGGCGCGGAACTCGATCTCGAGCAACGGTTCCTGGCCGTGCCCGACCCTAAACTGGCCGAGGAGCACCTCCGCATTCTGACCCAAGCCCCGCATATCGCCGGCTCGCCGCAGGACAAAGCGACGGCGGACTATGTCGCCCAGAAATTTCAGGAGGCCGGGTTCGAAACCGAGCAGGTCGAGTACCGGGTGTGGATGAATTATCCAAGCGAAGTCAGCGTCGACATCACGGCACCCGCCGGGGTACACATGCATGGTCCCAGCCGCGAGCGCGTCGACGGCGATTCTTGGGCGGACGATCCCCGGGTGGTGATGCCTTATAGCGGCATGTCTCCCTCGGGCGACGCCGAAGCCGAAGTGGTGTATGCCAATTACGGTTCGCTGCAGGATTTCGACCGCCTCAAACAGTTACAGGTGGACGTACAAGGAAAGATCGTCCTGGTTCGCTATGGCGAAAATTTCCGCGGTGTCAAAGCTCATCTCGCCCAGCAATATGGCGCCGCCGGCCTCCTCATTTACTCCGATCCAGCCGACGACGGTTGGCGCCGGGGTGACAGTTACCCCCAGGGTCCCTGGCGGCCCGCCACCGGCGTGCAGCGCGGATCGATCGGTTACATGTTTGAGTTCCCCGGCGATCCGACGACGCCGGGAATCGCTTCGCTGCCTTCTCTCGGCGACGGCCAACGAACTCCACCCGAACGCTCGGCACAACTCCCCACCATACCGACGACACCTCTGTCGTACGCCGATGCCTGGCCGATTCTCGAAAACCTGGGCGGACGGGACTCGCCGCGCGAGTGGCAGGGCGCCTTGCCGTTTACCTATCATGTGGGCCCGGGCCCGGTGAAAGTAAAGCTGCATCTGAAACAGGATTACCAGTTGCGTCCGATCTGGGACGTGATCGGGCGCGTCCGCGGCGCTCGCTTCCCGGAGGAATGGGTGGTGGCCGGCAATCATCGCGATGCCTGGGTGTATGGCGCGGTCGATCCGAGCAGCGGTACGGCGGCCATGCTCGAAGCCACCCGTGGGATCGGTCAGCTGCTGAAATCGGGCTGGAAACCCGCGCGCACCATCGTGCTGGGCAGCTGGGACGCGGAGGAGCAAGGATTGATTGGCTCCACCGAATGGGGAGAGCAGCACGAGAGGGAACTGGCCAACGCCGCCGCCTATTTCAACATGGATGTTGCTGTCTCCGGACCGAAATTCGGCGCCTCTTCGGTCCCCAGCCTGAAACAGTTTCTGCGGGATATCACGCGCGTCGTACCCAGCCCGGATGGGGGAACGGTTTATGCGGAATGGCAAAACGCGAACCGACCTGGATCGCAAGTTGTTGCCGACCCCTCGGAGGCCAGCGGCGGCCCCGGCCGCCCGGTTCCCGCGGCGGAGAGCCGGCCCGACGTTCCCGTGGGGGACCTGGGAAGCGGATCCGATTACACGGTTTTTCTGCAGCACCTCGGTGTGCCGGCCACCGACATCAGCTCGAGCGGTTCCTACGGGGTTTACCATTCTGCGTTCGACAACTTTAGCTGGTTTCAGAAGTTTGCCGATCCCCACTTCGTATACGAACAACAGATGGCGCGCATTTTCGGTTTGGAAATTCTGCGCATGGCCGACGCCGATGTCCTTCCCTACAATTACGAGGAATACGGGCAGGAGGTCGCGGCCTATGTCGAGGCGGCCAAAAAAAAGGCCGAAGCTCAATTCGGTGTTCGGGCGATCAGTTTTGATGAGGCTGTCCGGGCCGCCAATCGCTTTTCCCAGGACGGAGCTAAGACCTTACGGCGGCAAAAGAATCCGCCGAGCGATCCGACGAAACTCAACGAAACCTTGCGGGCCGCAGAACGCGCCCTCCTGATCGCCGATGGCCTACCGAACCGCCCCTGGTTTCGCCATGTGATCTACGCTCCCGGCGAATACACCGGATACGCGGCGGTCGTGATTCCGGGAATCAACGAGGCCATCGATCAACATGATTTCAGCCGCAGCCGGGAGCAGGTGGACATTTTGGCGGCAGCCTTGAACCGCGCCGCCGCGGTTCTAGCTCGCCAGCACTAAAGAACGAATCTTAGAAGTCGCCGATCCCGTCCTGAATGAAATCTAAAGGGTGTATTAGGTTCCGACCCGATGTCTTCGCGGCCGCCCTTTCGTTGCGAAAGACGAACGGGCGGAGTACGAGGATTTGGAATTCGCCGGAAGACCCAATTTGTCCTGGTTGCCCCTTTTGACAGTTGACGGCAAAAGCGGCAAAAAGCATACCATAATTGCACGCCCCGCCTCGTGAACGGATGGTTAAATCCGGAGGGCTGCCAGGCGGTTCGCGACTCGGTTTGTGGCTTCCGCTCAGCGGCAAGAACGGCATCGCTTCCTATGCTGGACCGTCTCAAAGGGGTGTACCCTGGGTATCCGAAATCGGAGCTGTCGAGTAGAGTCGGTGACCCAATAGCGCGAGGACCAGCCAGGGAACCGCTTAGCAATCGGCAGTTCTCGACGCTTCCGAATAGGTGCTGTCAACAAGGGAGTTCGTGAAGGGACAGGCAATCATAGCGACACGGGGTGTGGAAGTTTCGCGGAGGGTCAGCGGATCCCACATCGTTCGGTTGCGAATGAATTGCGGAATGGAAAGAGAAGCCCTCCCATGCAGATGGCGTGCGCGCGAGGTTCGAGCAAAGCCGGAGGACTTCCGATATTCGCACTCCTCTTTGGGTCTGTCGCCGCCGCGGCTTCGACCGGATCCGCCCGGTCGTTGAGCCCGACCAATATTTTCGCTCCTGCCTCCACTCCGACCCACTCAATTTTTAGGCTTTCGCTGTTTGTCCTGGCGGTGACCGCCGCGATCTTCGCCGTGGTGTTCTCGTTACTCGTCTATGTGGTTGTCAAGTTCGGCCAAAAAGCGGACGACGACCGTGAACCTCCGCAGGTTTACGGCAGCAATCAGGTGGAGCTGGCGTGGACTGTCATTCCCATCCTGGTCGTGGTCGCTCTATTCATGGCGACGGTGCGGGTGATCGGGGACACGGAAAAATTCGTCGAGCCCAGTACGGCTATTGACGTCCTTGCCATCGGTCATCAGTTCTGGTGGGAATACCGCTACCCTCGGCTTGGAGTTGTAACCGCGAACGAACTGCATGTGCCGGTGAGTGACCCGGCCCAACCTACGCCTACGTTCATCACTTTGCTGTCGGCCGATACCGATCATAGTTTTTGGGTGCCTCGTTTGGCCGGCAAGACGGATCTGATTCCCAATCATCCCAATCGCATGTGGACCGATCCGCACGAGACCGGCCTGTTTCTGGGTCAGTGTGCTCAGTACTGCGGCGTGCAACACGCCAAGATGCTGCTGCGCGTCTACGTGCAGCCGAGGGCCGAGTTCGATCAGTGGGTGGAAAGTCAACGGCAAACGGCGATGGTGGAGAGGGTGGCTTCCGAAGGGCGCCGCATTTTTGAAAGCACGGCTTGTATTAATTGTCATACCGTGAGGGGGACCGCGGCCAATGGGCGGTTCGGACCCGACCTAACCCATCTCATGGGACGGGACACGATCGCCGCCGGCGCAGCCGCGAACACCGACGCGAACCTTCGGCTTTGGATTCGCACGCCCGACGCGATCAAACCCGGTTCCTTGATGCCGGCGATGCAGCTGAGCGAGCACGAACTCGACGCTGTCACGGGGTACTTGGAGACGCTTCGCTGAATGCCCTGAGGAGAGAGAGCCTATGTCGACCGATTCCATGCCGTGGCCCAGCACTTCCGGGGCTTCGCTTCCGGCGGTGGGACGAATTCACGAGTGGGTCACGACGGTGGATCACAAGCGGCTGGGGATTATGTACATCCTCTGCGGCTTGGTCTTCCTAGTGGCCGGCGGAATCGAAGCCGTCGTGATTCGTCTGCAATTGATCCGCCCACACAATGATTTCGTATCGCCCGAAGTATTCAACCGCATGTTCACCATGCACGGCACGACGATGATTTTTTTCGCCGCAATGCCCATCGTTTTTGGATTCGCCAACTATCTGATGCCGCTCATGGTGGGAGCGCGGGATATGGCCTTCCCGCGGCTGAACGCCTTCAGTTTCTGGCTGACCGCTTTCGGAGGCCTGCTGCTTTACTTCAGCCTCGTCGGCGCCAACGGCCTGTATGGCGCGGGGAATGCTCCCGACGTAGGGTGGTTCGCCTACGCGCCGCTGACTTCCCAGACCTTCTCCCTGGGACACAGCACGGATTTCTGGATTCTGTCGATTATGGTGTCCGGGTTGGGCAGCGTGGCTACGGCGATCAACATCATCGCGACCGTGCTGTGCCTGCGATGTCCCGGCATGACGCTCGGGAAAATGCCTCTGTTCGCATGGCTGAACCTGATTATGGCCGGCCTGGTGGTGCTTGCCTTGAGTCCGTTGACGGCGGCTCAAATCATGCTTCTCATCGACCGCTACCTGGGCGGTCATTTTTTCGACACCCAGGCCGGAGGGTCGGCCGTGATGTGGATGCACTTCTTCTGGATCTTCGGCCATCCTGAGGTGTACATTCTGGTGCTTCCTGCCTTCGCCTTCGCCTCCGAGATCATCCCGGTCTTTTCCCGCAAGCCCATTTTTGGCTATTCCGTAATGGTCGCGGCGACCGTCGCCATTGGGTTTATCAGCATGAGTGTGTGGGCGCACCACATGTTCACCATTGGGATGGGCCCGGGCTTGAACACCTTCTTCGTATTTTCGACGATGGTGATCGCCGTGCCGACCGGGATCAAGATCTTCAACTGGTTGGCGACCATGTGGGGCGGAAAGATTCAATTCAAGGCGCCGATGCTGTTTTGTCTTGGCTTTCTTTTCCAGTTTCTGATCGCGGGTCTCACCGGAATCATGTTGGGTTGCGCACCCTTTGACTGGCAACTCGGCAATTCCTACTTCGTGGTAGCCCACTTCCACTACGTGATCGTGGGCGGAATTCTTTTCACCACCTTTGCCGCCATCTATTACTGGTTCCCCAAGCTGACCGGGCGTAGCTACAACGAAACCCTTGGCCGGCTGCACTTCTGGCTGTTCCTGATCGGCTTCCATCTTACTTTTACTTTCATGCATATTCCGGGGTTGCTCGGCATGCCGCGGCGCATCTACACCTACGAGCCGGGGCGGGGCTGGGACACCTGGAATCTGATCGTGACGGTTGGCGTCTTCTTCCAAACCGCTGGGGTTCTGGTGTTACTGATGAACCTCTTCTGGTCGTACCTCCGCGGTCCGAGCGCCGGTAGTGACCCGTGGGATGCCTGGACGCTCGAGTGGTCGACGGCGTCGCCCCCTCCCGCCTACAACTTCGCTGAGATTCCAAGGGTTCGCAGCCGCCGGCCGCTGTGGGACCTGAAACATCCGGACGATCCTGATTGGAGGTATGAATGACGCCGGTACACGGGTTGCAACCTGCTTCCGCCTCCCGGGTGGCCACGGAGGAGTGGAACCTCCCCTCGCGCGGACGCGTCGGGATGTTCGGCCTGATCGCAGCGGAATCTTCGATCTTTACGATTTTTGTGGTGGCTTATTTGTTTTATATCGGCAAGAGTGTTTCTGGCCCTGGGCCGCGCGAGGTCCTCTCGGTGCCGGTCTTCTACACCCTCTGCCTGCTTTCAAGTAGCCTGACCATTCACCTGGCGCTGCGGGCGTTGCGCGCGGGCAAGGCTCGCGCCTTTTCGGCCTGGTGGTTCACGACGATCAGCTTGGGCGCTGGCTTTCTTTTTGGAACAGCCACGGAATGGCATCGTCTGATTTATCAAGACGGGTTAACCATCAGCACGAACCTGTTCGGAACAACTTACTATTCTCTGGTCGGACTGCACGGGTTTCACGTCGTGGTCGGTCTTCTCATGCTATCGCTGGTGATGACGTTCAGTGTGCTCGGATGGGTGAGAACGGAGCACGTCGAGCGGCTGGATGTGCTGTCTCTTTATTGGCACTTTGTCGATGCGGTCTGGGTGGTGGTGTTCACGGTGGTTTACATCATTGGGCGCTGAAGGAAAATCAAACATGACGGCTGAACCCAACCGGCAAGCGAGCGAGCCCAAGGCTGTCGAGTTGCCGGCGCCCACCGCCTGGCCGATTGTGCTGGCCTTCGGCATCGCCTTGCTCTCCGCCGGTTTGGTGACCAGTGCCTCGGTCAGCATCCTGGGCGCACTTCTGGTGATGGCGGGTGGTGTGGGATGGTTTCGCGACGTGTTGCCACACGAGAAGCACGAATCCGTGCCCGTACCGGAACGGGTGGTGCCGATTTCTACCCTGCGCCCCGAAGTGGCGCACGTCCGGTGGATGGCCGAGGACCTGCATCGCGCCCGCTTGCCTTTGGAGATCTATCCCATCTCCGCCGGCGTCAAAGGTGGCCTTGCCGGAGGTGCGGTCATGGCCGGCCTGGCCATGCTCTATGGAATTCTCAGTGGCCACGGAATTTGGTATCCGATCAATCTCTTGTCGGTCGGATTCTTTCCGGAGAGAACCGCCATCGAGCAAATCTCCCAGTTCCATTGGGGTTCCCTGATCATCGCCACCCTCATTCATCTGCTTACTTCGATCCTCGTCGGCCTGCTTTACGGCGTTGCTCTTCCCATGTTTCCCCGCCACCCGATACTACTGGGAGGACTCATTGGACCTGTCCTTTGGTCCGCCCTTCTTTACAGCATTCTCGACGCGATTAATCCTGTGCTGAACCAGCAGATTGACTGGACGTGGTTTGTCCTATCGCAGATCGGATTCGGCGTTACGGCCGGCATCGTGGTCTCTACCCAAGAGCGCGTCCGCACCTGGCAATACCTGCCCTTTGCCGTCCGCGCTGGGATCGAAGCCCCCGGCAAGATGAACCAGAAAGATGAGGAGAGTAACCGGGCATGAGGTGTCGAGCCATTCTCGTTTCCCTAGCGGTTCTTGCCCTCTGGGCTGCCGACGCCTGCACCAGCCCTCCGGGGGCCGGTCGGGCCGACTCCGAGGTTCAACCACCGAGCGAGATCCTTGCCTTCAAGGTTCTCTATCGAGAAAACTGCGCAGGATGCCACGGCGAGGATGGCAAGAGTGGAGCCGCCATTGCCCTGGCGAATCCCGTGTTCCTCGCCATGGCCGACGACAAGGTGATTCGCCGCACGGCGGCGAACGGAGTGCCCGGAACGCCCATGCCCGCCTTTGCCCAAAGTGCTGGTGGGATGCTCACCGACCCGCAGATCGATTCCCTGGTACAAGGAATTCGATCCTGGGCGAACCCCGAGGCTCTCGGGGGAGTGGTTCCTCCGCCGTATGTGGCCCAGACGCCCGGCGACCCGCAGCGGGGTGTCGAAGTATATCGGACTTACTGTTCGTCCTGTCATGGAACGGACGGCCGCGGAGGGAGCAAGGCCAGTTCCATCGTGGATGGATCCTATCTGGCACTGGTGAGTGAGCAACATCTTCGCACCATCGTGATTGCCGGTCTCCCCCAGTGGGGAGCTCCGGACTGGCGCGGCAACCTTCCCGGCCACCCTATGTCGGAGGGGGAGATCGCAGACGTGGTCGCGTGGCTCCACAGCCAGAGACCACAATTCCCCGGCCAGCCCTACCCGCTTTCGGCTGACCGAGGCGAGGGAGAACATCGATGAGTGGAGAAACGGCAATTTCCCGCCGCGCGATCGTGAAGTTGGGTTTGATTTTCAACGGCATCGTGGCAGCTTGTGTCGCGGTGCCCATCCTGCGATATCTCCTGTCCCCGGTAAGTCGCGAACGCAAGGTTGGCTATGAATCGTGGCTCTCTCTCGGCGGGCTGGAACAGTTTCCGGCCGGGCAGACTCGGCTTGCCACCTATCGCAATCCCGTGGTCAACACCTGGGACGGAGAAACCGGCGACATCGCCTGCTGGGTCAGGAACCTGGACGGCCAGTCTTTCCAGGTTTTCGCCATCAACTGCGCGCACTTGGGTTGTCCGGTTCGCTGGTTCCCCGAGTCCAACCTGTTCTTGTGCCCCTGCCACGGAGGCGCCTACTACCAGAATGGGGACCGTGCCTCCGGACCGCCGGAGCGCGGGTTGTTTCAATACCACTACAAGATCGAGAAGGGGCAGCTATTCATCCGAGCCGGCGAGATGCCGACTCCGGGACGCGCAGCCTACAGCCCAAGCGGAGGATCCAGGTGCGCTTGATCGAAAAGCTCGGCCGGTGGGTCAATCTGCGGCTTCCCTTGGAGGCGCCGATTCGCGAGACCGCGGAGCATCGCGTGCCCCGGACGAGCGCCAGCTGGTTCTACGTCTTCGGCAGCGCCGCGCTCACCATATTCCTCTTGCAGGTCGTTACTGGCATTCTGCTCGCTCTGATCTACGTGCCCTCCGCGGGAGAAGCCTGGAACAGCCTGCAAACTCTCAATCACGGCGTCTCTCACGGTTGGTTCATTCGCGGCTTGCACGGTTGGGGCTCGAATTTTATGGTTGCCGTCGTGCTCCTCCACATGGTGCAGGTATTTCTCTTTGGAGCCTACAAGTTTCCCCGAGAGCTTACCTGGATGGTGGGCGTCTTCCTGCTGCTGATGACCCTGGGCATGGCGTTTAGCGGCCAAGTCTTGCGCTTCGACCAGGACGCTTATTGGGGATTGGGGATCGGGGCCTCAATCGCAAGCCGGGTGCCGGTGATCGGACCTTGGTCGGTGAAGCTGATGCTCGGCGGGCCGATCATTGCCGGCGCGACGCTTTCGCGATTCTTCGCGCTGCACGTTTTTGTCATTCCCGGACTTCTGATCGCTTTCGTCGGCGTGCACCTGCTCATGGTGCTGAAGCTTGGCATCAATGAATGGCCCATGCCGGGACGAATCGTGCGGCGCTCCAGCTACCTGCAGGAATATCATGAACTCACCGAAAAGCAGGGCGTGCCCTTCGTGCCCAACGCGGTGTGGAAGGACATCCTATTCTCCGGTTTCATCCTGGTTTTGATCGCGGCCTGCGCAGCTTACTTCGGCCCGTTCGGTCCGGGAGGACAGCCGGATCCGACGATTATCCAGACCGCTCCGCGGCCCGACTTCTTTTTCCTGTGGCTGTATGCACTTCTATCGTTTCTTCCCCCAGCCGCCGAGACGCCGATCCTGCTCCTCGGACCGGTCATCGCAGTGGCGGTCTTGCTGATCCTTCCCTTGGTCGCCGGCGAAGGAGAGAAAAGCTGGCGGCGACGGCCGATCGCGGTGCTCTCCGTTCTCCTGATCGCGGTCGCTCTCGGCACCATGACTCATTTAGGGGAGCACACCCCCTGGAGTCCGGTCATGGATGCGTGGAGCCGCCTGCCCATTCCGCCAGAGTACCTTCGCGGGACGACTTCCCTCGAGCGTCAGGGCGCTCTGGTGTTTCAAGCCAAGCAATGCCACAACTGTCATTCCCTGAAGGAACAAGGGGGGAAGCGTGGACCGGCGCTCGATCGGGTGGCTCTGCGGCTTACCCACGATCAGCTGATCCGCCAGGTGATCCAAGGCGGTGGCAATATGCCCGCCTACGGGAAGAATCTTACGCCTGCGGAAACCACCGCCTTGGTGGCGTTTCTTGAAACCCTCCATCCACCGGCTCAGGCCCCGGCGGTCAATGCCTCACGAGCGGTCGCCGTCCGAGCCGACTCCGAAAAGGATTCGACGCCGGCGCAGGGTGATCGATGATGGAACTCGCCCCATCCTGGTTGCGCTCGAGCCTATCCTCGATCGCCATCACCTCAGTTTTGCTAACCACGGCGGCGATTTATCTCCGAGGCTGGTATCGGCTTCGCCGCGCTGGCCGGTACCCGACCTCAGGATGGCGGCTGGGCGCGTTCATGGCCGGCGGGTTATTGGTCTGGGCTGCCGCCTCGCCTCTAGCCGGGCGGGATCGTCAATTGCTGCTACTGCACATGGTCGAACACCTTTTGCTGATGACCTTAGCTCCCCCGTTGCTCTGGCTCGGACATCCACAACTCTTCTTGGAGAGCGGTCTTCCCCGGTTCCTCGCTCGCTCGGCGAGGTTGCTGTTCGATTGGCCACCCGTCAAACGATTGCGGGGAGTTATCGCCAACCCCGCGGTTTGTTTTCTCACCGCCACGGCGGTTCTCCTTATTTGGCACCTTCCCCGAAGCCTCGAGCTCGCCATGCGATCCGACACCTGGCACACCCTCGAGTTCGGAAGCTTTCTCTTCGGCGGAATTCTGTTTTGGTGGCCGCTGGCCCGGCCCTGGTCGATGAGCGGGAGAACCCTTGCGTGGTGGCATCCGCTGTATTTGTTCCTGGGAACTTTGCCTTGCGACGCGCTCGCGGCCTTCCTTGCATTTTGTGACCGCGTCGTCTACCCGTGTTATATTCACGCCCCGCGACCGGTCTCGCTTTCTGCCCTCGAGGACCAGGAATACGCCGGCGCATTGATGTGGGTTGCGGTCACGGTCGCCTATCTGATTCCCGCGGTTATTGTGACCGTTGCCCTGCTCTCTCCCTACGGCCACGGTCAGCGTCCTATGACGCTCGAAACCTTGCCGTCCGGCTCCGAGGAGATCGCCTGAACCGAACCGACGGTAGGAAGCGACGAACCGATATCAGCTTGCGGAAAAACTCGCTTGGTGTTGCGCAAGGGGAAGGTTGGCAAGAGAACTGCGCGAGCCGAATGGGCGAGTGGCTCTCTGCGACTTCCGGGCTGCGACCCGCTAGGGAAGTGCGATCAGCCTGTCGATCAGGGGCGAGTAATCCTGCTTTTCGAGTCCGTGGACTTCACGATTGTATTCGTCCACCTTGCTCGAATAATTCATGGAGCAGAACTTGGGACCGCACATGGAGCAGAAGGCTGCTTCTTTATAGTAGTCGTCGGCCAGGGTTTCATCGTGCATGGCGCGCGCCGTATCCGGGTCGAGCGAGAGCGCGAACTGTTTCTCCCAATCGAACTTATAGCGGGCGTAACTGAGGGCGTCGTCGCGGTCGCGAGCGCCGCTGCGGTGCCGGGCAATGTCCGCCGCATGCGCCGCAATCTTGTAGGCGATGATGCCGTCTTTCACGTCTTTCTCATTGGGAAGTCCGAGATGCTCCTTGGGGGTGACATAACAGAGCATCGCCGCTCCGTGCCAGCCGATCATGGCGGCACCGATGGCCGAGGTAATGTGGTCATATCCGGGAGCAATGTCGGTGACCAGGGGTCCCAGGGTATAAAACGGGGCTTCGAAGCACAGCTCCTTCTCTTTGTCGACCTGCTCTTGGATTTTGTCCAGAGGGACGTGCCCTGGACCCTCGATCATGACCTGCACGTCGTGCTTCCAGGCTATCTTGGTCAGCTCTCCCAAAGTCTTCAGTTCGGCAAACTGAGCCGCGTCGCTCGCGTCCGCGACGCATCCCGGGCGCAGACCGTCGCCCAGCGAGAATGCAACGTCGTATTTGGCGAAGATCTTGCATAGATCCTCGAAGCGTTCATACAAGAAGTTCTGCCGGTGATGATGCGCCATCCACTGCGCCAGAATCGCTCCGCCCCGGCTCACGATCCCGGTGATGCGCTTGGCAATCATGGGCAAGTATTGAATCAGTACCCCGGCATGAATGGTCATGTAATCGACGCCCTGCTCGGCCTGCTCTTCGATGACTTCGAGCATGACCTCGGCACTGAGGTCTTCGATGCGCTTGACCCGGGTAACCGCTTGGTAGATCGGCACGGTGCCGATCGGGACCGGAGAGTGGCGCAAGATGGCCTCGCGAATCTCATGGATATTGCCACCGGTCGAAAGATCCATGACTGTATCGGCGCCGTAACGAACCGAGGTTTCGAGCTTTGCCAGTTCCTCGTCAATGTTCGAGGTCACCGCGGAGTTGCCTATATTGGAATTGATCTTGCATAACGAGGCCACGCCGATGCACATCGGTTCCAGTTCAGGATGATGAATGTTGGCGGGAATAATCATCCGGCCCCGGGCCACTTCCTCGCGCACCAGTTCCGCCGGCAGCTTTTCCCGGCGGGCAACGTACGACATCTCCTCGGTGAGCACGCCTTGGCGGGCATAATGCATTTGCGAGAAATTGCCATCGCTATTTTCCGACTTGCGACGGGCGATCCACTCCGCCCGAGGTCGAGGCCTGCCGTTTCGATTGCCGCTCGCCGCTGAACCATCCCTGGGAGTCATGCCGAACCGCCTTCCTTAATGTTGTCTGGTTCTCTGCCTGTCGATTATACGCTGGAATCCAGATGGCCATTCCCATCTGCCAGTTGGCGGTGCCGTCCCCAGCGCGATGACTTTGTGGCTGCGCGTTCTTAGAATCGCAGAGCACGCAGGGCGAGGTATTCATGCCCTTTTTTTTCTCCCGGACGAGATGCTCTCTCGCTGGAACTTGCCAGGGCTTCGACCAACCGCGTGTGGAATTCGTGACCATGAAAAGGCTCACTTCCGTCCTGATTTCAAAACCCGAGTGCTCGATCACGGCGGCTAAAATTTTGCGCCAAACCCTCGGCCCTGCCAGGGCGGCGCCCGCGAATTCTCGGGCCTCCCGCCAGGACCTCCACCCGGGTACGACCTAAAGCTAACAGCAAGCGTCACTTACGCAGGTTTGGAGGGGAAAGCCGTGGTCTGCAGCCGGCAAAGACCGGTAATCGCGGCGTCCCTCGCGCTTCTGCGGGGAGGAGTGCCTTGACCCGGGGCGGAGTCAAGGGAATAATTGAGCGAGAGCAGCGGGAACCTTATGTCCAAACCAGCAGGCAAATATCTCAAATTCGGCGGAGCGATGGCGGTCCTTGTTTTGGCCTTCGCGTACCTGGCGTACACTGGCGTCGAGCAGAGCAAGAGCTACTACGTTACCATCAAAGAGCTGCGCGGCATGGGGCAGGACGCCTATGCTAAGCGGTTGCGGGTCGCCGGTAACGTCCAGCCCGGGTCGATCAAGCGGACGGGCACCCGAGTCGAATTCGTGCTGCTGGAAAATGACCAGACCCTGGCTGTCGACTACAGCGGTACCGAAGCCCCGCCCGACACATTTAAGGATAATTCCCAGGCCCTGGCCGACGGCAGCTTCGGACGCGACGGCGTCTTTCACGCCAAACAACTGCAAGCCAAGTGTGCCTCGAAGTACGCTCCCCAACCTGGAGCTACTACGCCTGCGGCGGCGCCCACGAAGAACATGACGCAGGTCGAACCGTCGGGCTCTGGCGTAACCAACTGAGTCCTTTGTCCCTCCCTCCGTTTGGCGCGGGTCCAGGCGCCTGTTTCTGTTTTCTCCTGCTGACGACAAAACAGGAGAGTTGCCGGTTACTGCTATGCTAAGACCAGGAAGTGAGGATGCCGTCTAGGTCGTTCTGATGCTTGTCGAAACCGCGCCCAGCTCGATCGCTCCCGTGGTCACCATCACCAATCTGGTCAAGCAATTTGGACGATTTGCCGCTTTGCGCGGCGTGACCGCCGAGTTTCCACCCGCCAGGATCTATGCCATTCTCGGAGACAACGGGGCAGGGAAGACGACTCTGTTGCGCTTGCTGGCCGGTCTCAGCCCGCCAACCCGCGGCACGCTCTCCGTACTGGGAGCCACCAACCCGCGCGAGGTGTGCGCACAAATCGGCTATATGGCCCATCCTTCGCTCTTGTATGACGAAATGAGCGCGATCGAAAACCTATGCTATTTTGCTCGCCTTTACGGAATTGATGATCCCGAACGCAGCCGGAGTCTGATCCGGTGGGCGCAACTGGATCCCAAACTCGAGCGCCCCATCGGGCAGTACTCCCAGGGAATGCGGCAGAGGGTATCCCTGGCTCGCGCCCTCCTGAATGACCCGAAACTCTTGCTCCTAGACGAACCCTTTTCCAATGTGGATGTGGGCTCGGCCCGCGAGATGGTCCGCCTCTTGAGCGAACTACGGGCCCGCGGGCGAACCATTTTCGTGGTCACCCACCAGGCGTCTTTCCTCGAGGACGCGGCGGATGAGTTTGTGTGGATGGCCGAAGGCCAAATCGTGAATCGAACTCCCTCGCTGGTCGCCACGGAGGTGAGATGATCAGTTCCGCCCAACTCACGCGAGCGACTTTCCTCAAAGACCTTCGCTTGGAATGGC
>Ga0187780_10000630_pt1 | contig 25914 bp, 30 predicted proteins | sample 1015_Q2_SP10_20__FD_132429 | JGI IMG/M metagenome (GOLD analysis project Ga0187780, IMG submission 132429) | Tropical peat soil microbial communities from peatlands in Department of Meta, Colombia - 1015_Q2_SP10_20_MG | ecosystem: Environmental > Terrestrial > Soil > Wetlands > Peat | place... | reverse complement strand
TTGAAGGCGATACACCTCTACGAGAAGCTCGGGTTCGCGAAGGAGGGCGATAGGGTCGGGGCGTACCTCGGGGAGGACGGGCACTACTATGACGCCGTCGACATGGGCGTCATCCTCGGATAGGGCTACGCCGACTTAGCCAGTTTCTTAGTCAGGCGTTCTGCCAGGATTGCGTTCTTCCCGGTTTCGTCATGCCTGAGATACACGTAGCATTCTTCCGAGTCGTCCGCGGTCTTGGCGATCTTCTCCGCCCATCGGTCAGCTTCGGCCTCGCTGTAGCTGTCTTTCCTCAGTCTGAAGTAGGCGAGCCCTGCGGTCACCCGGAAAACGGGTTCCATGTCCTCTGTGTCGGCGATGCAGTAGCCCGCTCCCTGCTGCTCCAGCAGGTTGTAGGTGGGGTCGTCCATCCACGAGGCGTGCCTGAACTCGAAGACCCTCGGACTGATTGCCGAGGTCTCGTCCAAGAACTTCCTGAGCAGCTCGAGGTCGAACCTGGAGAACGGTGGGAGTTGGAACAGGATGGGGCCTCTCCGCGTTTCGAGCTGGTCAATCGTCTTCGACATCTTCCCGGCCGCGTCAGATGCTCCCTTGCCTAGCTTCAGGATGTGGGTGACCAGGCGCGGCGCCTTGAAGGAGAACCTGAAGTCCGATGGGGTCTTGGCAGCCCAGCTCTTCACCATCGCCGTGCTAGGAGGAGCATAGAACGAGCTGTTGATCTCCACTGTCTGAAGCCTTTGGGAATACTGCACGAGGAGCTCGTCGCTCTTCGCCCCCTTGGGATAGAAGGTCCCCCTCCATGAGGGGTAGCTGAATCCCGAGACGCCTACGTACGCTTTCACGGTGGCACCGTTTCACGGCCTCGGAAAAAGGCTTCCCAGGCAACCCCTGCCGTTAGCAACGTTAATTATCAAGAAACGAAGCGGAACCTGAGATTTGCCCAAGAAGGACATATTCACCGAAGTGGAAAAACAGGCGGAGAGCGCCGCCGTCTCTAGAGCATCCTGGAGAGGCGTGCTGAGCCTGAACATCCCCACCCTTGGGCTGGGAGCCGTTGAGTATCATCTCCGCGCCGCCAAGGCCCACGGGGACCTCCAGCCGGTGAAGGTGGTCAAGCTGGACAAGAAGAGCGGCAAGGAGGTCGTGAGCAGAGAGGTGCCAAGGATCTACCGCTACAAAGAGGGGCCCAACGGTGAGCGCCTCGACGTCCAAGAGGTCACCTCGGAAGAAGCCAAGAAGTTCGTCAAATACAAAGGTGAGTTCCCGATAACCGTCAGGACAGAGAAGAGGTACTTCCTGAAGTACGAGCTGGAGTTCACAGGGAAGTGGATAGAGATCCCCCTGGACCAGACAACCGACAAGCAGGAGGGGGAGGAGGTGGAGCCCTTCGAGCGGACGACCAAGGTGGAGGTGGACCCCGACGGGTTCGTACCCATTGATAGAGTTTCAGAATACAAGTTCAAGGAAGTCTATCAGCTCGCGCCTGACACCGACAAGAAGGTCGGGGAGACGAACTCGCGGGTCACACAGTTGGCAAGATACCTTGTCGAGAAGGACATGGCGCTCGTCGCTTTCTTCTCCTGGGGGAGGGGGTACAACTTCTACACCGCTGTGATCTATCCCTACGAAAGAAAGGACGGCCGCCTATGGTTGTTGATGGGGATGAGCGAGGGGATACTCAAGCTGGACGACGCCTGGGCCCTGGTTGAAGAGAAGGGCGCCTCGAGGCTCCCCGCGGTCCCCGTGGCGCGGAAGAAACCAAAGGTAACCATCTCGAAGTAGGATGAGCGAAGAGCTCCCTTCCTATGTCCAGGAAAACTACGCCAAGGCAGTCAAGAAGGACCTCGGGCAGTGGCTGTCGAAGAATCCGCTCCCAAGCCTTGTAGAAGACAAATACGACGGGATCAGGGTCTTCCTCTTCAAGAGCGGGGACAAGCTCGTGCTGTCGAGCAAGCACGGAGGGATCTACACGCCGAAGAGCACCCCCCAAGTCTTCTCCAGGGTCCCGGAGTTCACGCACGCTCCCTACAGGATGATCCTCGACGGTGAGTACGTCGCGAAGGAGGCGAAGGGGCTGTTCCTCTTCGACGTTCTTCAGGTTGACAACCGCGACGTCAGGCCGAGGCCGCTTCTGGAAAGGAAGAAGATCCTGCGGGAGATTCTGAAGGGGACGGGTCTCGAAGTCTCCTACACCATGGCCAGGACCGCCGAGAAGATCATGGAGATGAGGGAAGCAACCGTCAAGCAGGGGCGGGAGGGGGTGATGGTGAAGAACCCGGAATCGACCTACGGGCAGCCGGGCACCTGGCTCAAGCTGAAGAGGTTCGACACCGTGGACGTGTTCGTGACTGGCATAGTTGAGACGAAGGAGCTCAGGAGCACGGGGGTCCCTAGGTCCTGGTCTGTCGCTGTCTACGACGACAACGGGCAGGTAGTGGAGCTAGGAAATGTAGGATCTACGGTGGAGAAGGTCGACCCGCGCAAGGTGAAGAAAGGAACGGTGGTGGAGGTGCGCTACCAGGAGGTCACCAGGGACAGGAAACTCAGAGCGCCGTTCATACTCAGGATAAGGCACGACAAGACTCCTGATGAATGTCTGGAATCCCAGCTGGCCTAGTTTTGTCGTTCAAGAAGGACATCAGGCTCGAGGATGCGAGGAAGGTAGCCCTGGACTTCGAGGTCAAGACAAAGTACCTCTACAGGAAGTGCCTGTTGGCCGGGAGTATCAGGAGGAAGGAGCCCATCGTCCATGACGTCGACTTCGCCGTGATTCCGAAGGGAAAGAACTTCGTGGTCTGGAAGGACAGGGTGTCGAAGCGCGTGGAGGAGATCGGAGGGAGAGTGACATCATTCGGGGAAACCATCTCGAATTTCATCTACCGGGGCGTGCAGGTCAACCTGTTCCTCTGCCTCACCGAAGACGCCTGGGGGGTCACTCAGATGTGGGCCACAGGGCCAAAGGGGCACACCATCGGCATGACAATCAAGGCCAGGGACAGGGGGATGGTGATCAACTCCCGAGGGCTCTGGACCCGTGACGAACCGCCGAAGCTCGTGAGGGCCCGGACAGAGGAGGAAGTGGGACGGCTCCTGGGCTGGAAGTTCAAGCCACCGGAGGGAAGAGGGAAGGGCGAGAAGCGGACGGCAAAGTTCGAGCTGTAACATCGCATAGTCTCGTGAAACTTAATTAGGGATGTCGAAAGCGCGGCGCTTCGAAGCGATTCAAAGTGCATGGAAAAAACTACAGAGAGCACAAAGGGATGTTCTACAACAAGAAGTTCGCCCCTGGCGCGCCCAACCCGAAGGTGGCCCGTTTCACCACTGGCAAGTACAGGGCAGACTACGACTATATGTTCAAACTGATTTCTGAGGGAAGGGTCCAGATCAGGCACAACGCGCTCGAGGCTGCGAGGGTCGCGGCGAGCAAGAAGGTCACGCTCATCGGAGAGGAGAACTTCTACCTCAAGGTGGTGACCTATCCTCATTTAGTCCTCCGCGAGAATAAGATGATCGCCACTGCGGGTGCCGACAGGCTTCAGGAAGGGATGCGCAAGGCGTTCGGAAAGCCCATCGGCCTGGCCGCAAGGGTCAACATAGGGGACACTGTCCTCGAGCTGAGCCTCAAGGTTGAGAATTACGAGAAGGGGAAGGAAGCCATGAAGGCCGCCTCGACGAAGCTCCCCATGAAGACGAGGATGGAGATCGTGAAGCTCGAGCACGCCGTGGTCGAGCCTGAGCCGGCTGTGGCCCAGGCATAGGATTCCTCCAGCTATGACTATAGATGTGATGGAGTCCGGCCGTTCCGAGTCAACAAGTACAGTGAAGTATTAGGCCAGAGTGTAGAAGTTGCAAGAATCTTCTGATGTTGCTGCATGGTCCGTTTTCCACGTCAGGCTGATCTTCCTGATTGTCATCGCCGCGTACTTCATGGACATTATCGACGCCTCGATAGTCACTGTAGCACTCCCGACCATCAGGACGGAGTTCGCCGCCTCGATCGCAGATAGTCAGTGGATTTACGGGGCATACACGATCACTCTTGCAGGCACCCTGATGCTGATGGGCAGGGCGGGGGACGTCTTCGGCCAGAAGAGGATTTTCGGGGTCGGTCTTGTCCTTTTCACCGTGGCGTCCTTTACTGGAGGCCTTGCGCCGTCACTCCTGTCTCTGATCGTCTCGAGACTGGCGCAGGGAGTCGGGGCCGCCATGACGACGGTCACCGCCTTTGCGATCTTCATCGGGCTCTTCGCTGAGGGACCCGAGAGGAACAAGGCGTTCGGCTACATCACAGCGATCCTCTCTGGGGGATTCGCGGCCGGAGCCCTGGCGGGGGGAGTCCTCACCACCTTCCTCGGTTGGAGATGGGTGATGTTCGTGAACGTACCCATCGGGGTTGCCGCTTTGATTCTTAGCCAGAAGTACCTGCCCGTGGGCAAGGGGTGGCTCCAGAATACGCATCTGGACGTTCCCGGCGCTCTCACTGTCACTTCAGGAACGATTCTGCTGGTATACGGGCTGACTAACGCGGCGGGTGTCGGATTCGGTTCACTGTTGACCGTGGCACCACTGCTGCTCTCCGTTGCGCTGCTGGCCGGGTTCCTGGTGATTGAATCCAGGTCGAAGGCACCGCTCATGCCGCTGTCATTCATAAGGCGAGGGTCCGTCCTCACTGCCAATGCCACCGCCCTTGTCCTGACGTCGGTCGTCGGAGGAATCGGGTTCATTGTCCCCCTTTACTTCCAGAACATCCTAGGCTATTCGGCCCTTGACTCTGGGCTCTTGACCCTTCCCCCGGCCCTGATCTTCTTCATCGTCGGAGGCTGGGGAGCCTCGCGTATGGTCAACCGCCTTGGACCCAGGAAGACGATCATGATTTCGTCCGCGTTCATCGCCCTGGGGACGCTCGTGCTCACCCCGATGTCGCCCACGGGAAGCGCCTTCACCCTGATCCCAGGTCTGATGGTCTGGGCGCTGGGGGCCAGCATCGGATTCACGGCTGTGAACATAGCGGCGGTGGCAGGGACCAAGCATGGGGAAGAGGGACTGGCGGCCGGAGTGGTGAACACGTCGTTCCGGGTCGGATTCCCTGTTGGACTCGCAGTGCTCCTGACAGTCGGGAGCGCCTTCGACCCGCCATCCACAGCGGCAGGGGTCGTGGCAGGGTTCCAGGTCGCGATGGTTGCCGCTTCGCTGCTCGGAGTGCTGGGCTTCGTGCTCGCTCTGCGGCTGAAGGACGTCAAGCCTCAATGGGGGAACCCTGAGAGCGGCGCCGCGCCTGCCCCGTAGGAGCGCCTTCCGTTCCCAGAAGTATATATCTGGCTCAAGGAAGCGTGTTCTGAAGACCGAGGAACACTGAGGTTAACCCGATGACTGTCAAGATAGATGAAACAAGAGTATTCCAGATTATCGAGGCCAAGCGGCCGAAGGTAATCCTCGTCAACGCGCCCGGTGGGCTGCTTCGCCAGACGAAGGAGCTGATGGAGAGGGTGAAGGAGAAGTACGGTGTGAAGAGCATCCTTTCAGGGGACAGCTGCTTCGGAATCTGCGACACGGTCGACGATGATGTGCCCAGGCTCCAGGCCGACCTAGCCCTGCACATTGGACACAACGCGGCGGTGACCGAGGTGGGGGACTTCACATACTTGGTTGACGCTGTCGACGACGTCGAGTTCGACGAAGTTGTCGAGACGGCCGCGAAAGTCCTGTCACCCTTCAAGACTATCGGGCTGGCGACTTTCAGCCAGCACCTTCATCAGCTGAAGCCCGTCAAAGAGAAGTTGGAGTCAAAGGGGTTCAAGGTCGTCATCGGGAAGAGGAACAACCTCATGCTCGAAGGCCAGGTGTTTGGGTGCGACTTCTCGACCTCGTTCCCTGTGAGGGAGCAGGTGGACGCGTTCGCGATGCTGGGAGAGAGCGAGTTCCACGCCTTAGGGCTCGCCCTGGCGACTGGCAAGCCCACATTCATGCTGGATCCGTACATGAACGAGGTGACCGACATGCAGTCGGCTGCGGATGGAAGGCGGAAGAGGGCCGTTCTGGCAGTCTACAAGGCGCTGGACGCCCGGGTCTTTGGGGTCATCACTGGGCTCAAGGAGGGACAGAAGCAGCTCCCGAGAAGCAACTGGATATCGAAGCGGCTCGAGATGAACGGCAGGAAGGTAATCGAGCTCGCCATGAGAGATGTCACTGCCGAGAGGCTTGCACCCCACAGGGAAATCGAAGCGTTCGTCCAGACGGCGTGCCCGAGGATATCCATAGACGGCTTCAACTTCGACCGGCCTGTGCTCTCCATCCCCCAGGCGGACGCATTAGTTGCACTTATGGAGGGGAGGGAGCCGGGGGAGTTCCTTGAACGCGCGAAGTGGATTGAGCTCACGGTGGGGTTGATCAAGAAATGAAAGAAACGAAACACAAGGCGAACGGGGTCCTGCCCGGGGACAAGCTCGCTGTGTCGGAGGAGTTCCTACCGGGCAAGCACACCTATGACGCCGGAGGGCTCATCAGGGCTCTCACGGTAGGTGAGGTCGTCAAGGACCCCAAGAGCATGGAGATTTCAGTGAAACCAGCCGTACAACCCGAAATCATCCAGGTGGACTCCTGGGTCACAGGCCAGGTCGAGACAGTGCAAGCCAACTCTGCCAACCTACACATCTACTTCCTCAACGGGAAGCCGACGTACAAGGACTTCTCTGGGATGCTGTCTCTCAGGGGGCTCTCGGGCGGAGGGAGGGGGCAGAGGAGGACCACCCCGGTAAAGCAGGGCGACGTAGTCAGGGCAAGGGTCTTCAGTCTGCTCAACGGGATAATCCATCTGACCATCGAGGAGCCCGACATGGGCGTGGTGTCAGCGATGTGCGGGAACTGCGGCCGACCGCTCGCTCGAGGGAGCGCCACACGGGCGAAGTGTGACGAGTGCGGGAACGTCGAAGACAGGAAGCTGGCCAGAGACTTCGGCCAGACACCCATAGAGCCGTAGCCTCGAAAAATCCTTCTGCTTGAAACGAATCCTGCGTTCAGCTTATTAACAAGAAACCGAGGGGCGGTCAGACAAATTGCAAGTTCAAACGACCAGCGAAGATGAGAAGGGCCTCACGGTGGAGATCACTGGGGAGGACTACTCGCTGGCTGAAATCGTCCATCACGAGCTACTCGAGGAGAAAAGTGTGACCTTTGCGGGAGTGCTTCCGCCGCACCCTCTCATCAAGAAGCTTGTCCTCAAAGTCAGGGCCCAGCGCATCAAGCCCGAGAAGGCGTTCGCCAACAGCGTCGAACGCGCCATGGAGACTACCCAGGAGCTCTTCGAAGGCGTGAGGAAGGCCCTCGGCGGTGCTTCCAGCTGAAGTTCTGCCCGAAGTGCGGCACGCGCCTTAAGCTGAAGCAGGTAAAGGGTGCCCGCGAAGTTTCGGTAACCTACATCTGCGAGAACTGCGGCTACTCGAAGAAAGAAGGGAACACGGTCATGCAGAAGACGGAGGAGGAGCTCTCTAACACCCCGCAGATCAAGGTGGTAGGGGACAAAGAGGCGAAGCTCAATTCGCTTCCGACGACGAAGATCGACTGCCCTAAGTGCGGCAACACCGAAGCCTTCTGGTGGTTCCTGCAGACGAGGAGCGGGGACGAGCCCCCGACCCAATTCTACAGGTGCGTGAAGTGCAACCACACCTGGCGATCATACAGTTAGGCTGGACCTTTTTCTCCAAACTCCTCTAGGAAGCCCTTCATCTTCGAGAAGGTGTCGAGGAACTCCAGCCCCCTGGGAGTGACTCCGTAGGTGACACCGTACTCATCGGATGACTTTCGCGCCAGGCCGTAGGCGCAGAGCCTTTCCACCTGCACTTTGAGCCTGTCCACGGGAACTCCTACGCCGTAGGATAGCTTCGTGATCCGAGCTCCCTCGGGGTAGTGGCTGATGACCTCAAGAATCGCTGCATAGATGTCGACCTTCGAGCGCTTGGTGTCCCTGCGGCCCATCGGAGGCTACTCCTGACTCCTCCTCTCCTACGGTGGGGCTCCGGGGAGCCTGTCCAACTTCCGCAGGGGCCTTCCGAGATGGACACCGTCAGATATGTCGGCTTCACGGGTGTATCCAACTTCGTCGGCCATGCTGCCGGGCTGCATCCTGACCTTCTCCCCGTAAACCCTCTTTGCCTGCGAGTACCTTTCGATCATGACTTCGTTGCCGTAGACGTCGTCGACCCTCGTCATCCCCCCGATGGACCTCCATCCCGAGGCCTGGGCCCAGAACCCTCCCGTGTCAACCCCCTTGCCCACGTCGACCTTCTCGGCTATTATGGGCCCGTTGACCCTGGAGCCGGTGCCGACGGAGACCTCCCTCGCTTTCAGCCCGCTGGCGGTCCAGGCCTGCCCCGCAACCTCGGCGTTACCTTTCACCTGGACTCTCTCAGCCTTCAGTCTCCCGGCGGAGGCGAGCTGTCCGCACTCGACCTCCTCCCTAACCTCGATGGAGCCGAGGACCTCCAGCCGTTCGGAGGCCTTGAGCGAGCCGTCCACGTCGAGCTTCCCCTTGGTCCTGAGCGTCTCGGCGGAACAGTTTCCCCTGATGCTGGCAGCTCCGTTGACTTCGAAAGTCTTGGCATAGGTGTCTCCGTCGCATTCGACCTTTCCAAGCGCGACGAGCCGCTCCCCTCTGCATCCGCTTGGAAGCCTGAGCTGCCCGAACACCTGGATGGTCCCATAGTTCAGTTTGCCAGCCGTCTTGAAGTGGCCCCTGACCCTAATCTCCCCCTTGATCGTCCCTCCCGCGACTTCGGCATGGCCGCCGACCCTCAGGTTGGCGATCTCCACCTGTTTCTCCACGGTAAGGTGCCCCCCGACATCCACGTCCTCCGCCCTGAGCTCTCCCCTTACCTCCATGTGACCCCCCACCCGTACCCCCTTCGAGCTGATGCTCCCCGACTTCAGGTGGCCCCCGATGTCTACCTTCCCCGCCGAGATGTCGCCCTGGACCTCGGTCGCTGCGTCAATCTCCAGGTCTCCGCGCACCTGCAAGCTTCCTTTGACCACGACATCCCCGCCCGGCCCGAACCCTCTCCCTTCGACCCTCATCGACGCGCATTCGAAATCGCAGTCAATGGTGACCGGGCCCTCGAAGTGGGCTCCCCCAGCCACGACGACCTTCCGGCCAGACTCTGCCTCGATCCGTGCGTTGCGTCCGACCCTGAGCTCCCCGTCGACCTTCCCCAGTCTGGCGGTGGTACCTGATTTGACCGTGAAGTCGGTCATATCGCCCTACCTTGCCCTCAGGGCGTTCCTCGCCATGGTGATTCCAAGTGCCGCGAAGACGACCCCGTAGACCAATAGGCCTGCCCAGTCCCAGAGGAAGGCCGAGGCCTGCGATACAGATAGACTCCCGTTGACCAAGAGCAGCCTCATGGCATCGCACGCAAGTGAGATAGGGTTTGCCTGAGCGATGGGTTTCAGCCAGGCTGGGAAGAAGCTCAGGGGGAAGAACGCCGTGCTCGCGAACATTATCGGGAAGGTCAGGAAATTAATCGCCCCGAAGAAGCTGTCAGTGCTCTTGACGGACATCGCCAGCCCGGTGAAGAACATCGAGAACACTGTGGTCAGAACAGCCATGGTTGCGAGGACTCCTATCACGTTGATGACACCGAAACCATCAGCAAGGCGAAGGCCGTTGGGGACGACAAGTGCCAGGAGGAAGGCTATCGGGGTGGCGACCATCCCCTTGCCGATGTTCTGGACGACGCCGCCGAAGTATATGGAAGTCCTAGGTATCGGGAAGGCCCTGAGCAGGTCGATGTAACCGGTGATTCTGTCGAAGACGAGGTCGACCCCCTGGAAGCTCATCCCCACAAGGGCGACGATCCCTACGACCCCGGGCGTGAGGAATGTGATGTAGTTGGGGGCGCCGCTGAAGGCCTGCTGGAGAGCCCCCAGGGAACCTCCCGCGGTGGATGTGAAGGCGTTTGCAGGGCTAAACGAATTCCCGAACAGGGCAAGCCAGAAGAGCGCCTGCAGGGAAGTGGCTATCACCGCGAATGGATTCCTGGCCCACTTGGTTAGCGACCTCTTGCCCAGCGCCAGTGATTCGACTATCATTTCGCCTCGCTCCTGTGGGCTGCGGCGTAGCTCCCTCCGTTGGAAGAGTGGCCGTTGGCTTCTTGGGCGTCGCGCATCGACCTTCCGGTTACTTCGAGGAAGACCTGGTCGAGCGTCGGCTTGGAGAAAGAAGTCTCGGTGATCCTCAGGTTTCTGGAAGCTATGCTAGCTATGATGGCGGGAAGGGCGGATTCCACCTTAGGAAGCTTCAGCCGGTAGGAATGGTCGACATGGGTGACCTCGGTCACGCTGGGGACAGACCTGAGGAAGCGCGTCAGGTCCTCGCCTCCATCTTCGACGGCGACGGTCAGGACGTCCCCGTGAAGGCTCTCCTTGAGGTCGGAAGGAGACCCGGAGACCTTGATGACGCCGTGGTCCATGATTGCTACTATGTCTGACAGCTTGTCAGCCTCCTCCAGGTAGTGGGTCGTCATGAGAATTGTGAGGCCCTGGTCCCTGTTTAGGTGCCCGATGTAGTCCCAGATCTTGGTGCGTGTCTGGATGTCCAGGCCGACCGTGGGTTCGTCTAGAAAGAGCACGCGCGGGTTGTGGATCAGTGCGGTCACAAGCTGCAGGCGCCTCTTCATCCCTCCCGAGTAGGTCCCGACCCGCCTATTGGCCGAATCTTCGAGCTCAACCAGGCGAAGAAGGTCTCGGGCCTTCGACTTCGCTGTTTGGTCGGGGACGCGGCAAAGCTTCGCTGTCAGCAGGAGGTTCTCCATCCCCTTCAGCTCGTTGTCTAGGGTCACTTCCTGGGGTACAACCCCGATGAGACCCCGCACCGCGCCTGGATCCTCCCTGACGTCGTACCCTCCGACCATCGCCTTTCCTTCGGTTATCGAAGTGACCGTCGTAAGCATCCGTATTGTTGTAGTCTTGCCCGCCCCGTTCGGGCCGAGGAGGCTGAAGACTTCGCCCTCTCCCACCTTGAATGATACCGCATCGACGGCCCTATTCTCAGGTGAGAAGGTCTTCGTCAGGCCCTCGACTTCGATTGTGCTGTTCATCTTTCGACAGGCGAACGAAGGCCTGGTTCGAATAAATAGTCAGTGCACTTTCGGTGCTTACATAACGTTAGTCGGTCAGCGGGTCAGACGTCGTCTCTCGTGTGCACTTCTATGGCATCTCCACCTGCGATAAGGATGTCCGCACTCGCCGCTGGAATCGAAGCGACGTCGTCGACCTCGAACGGGCCGTAGCGCCTCATGTCGAGACCCACCAGCTCGTTGACCTGCTTGACGAACCTGACCGTGATGTTCCGCTGGGACTCGCGCTGATGCGCGAACTCTACGAAAGATGGCTGCCCGCCTGCGACCGCATCTACCATGGTCTGAAAACGCCTCTGGAATTTCTGTTCCGCGGAGCAGACGTACCTCTCCTCGGGGAGCAGTTGAAGGAGGGCGTTCTGCTGCATCGCCTTGCGGGTCCTGAGTTTCAGTAGCTGCGTGACCATGGACTCGATCATCCTTGACTGGGTGACAATCAGGCGCTGCGAGACCTCCGACGCACCGGAGGTTGCCGACCGTTTCAGCTTCTGGCTGTAGGCGGAGAGGCTCGAGTAGAAATCGCTCGGGAGCGGGAGCAGGTCCCCCGATTGGCTCTCGGAATCGAGCCTCCTCCTCAAGTATTCAAGGGTGGTTTCAGCCATTTACACGACCTCCCCCAGACCCCTCGTTAATATCGAGACCGCCGCAAACGTTGGCAGCCCGACCGTTTCCGGTTTCGTGTATGGGCCGAAGTCTTGGTGCTTGAGTCTGAAACGCGGGTAGAATTCGACCTTGATGGTGACTGGCTTGGAGCTCAGGACAACGGGGTCGTTCTGAGGGTCGAACTTCTCGATGTTCTCGACCCGCATCTTGCACATGCCTGTGTTTCCGTGCAACGTCCCTGCCAGCCTGAAGACGCGGTGTATGTCGGTTGTCACCGAGGAGTCGACCAGGGCCCTGCTGGATGCTATTCCTTCCGAAACGAGCTTCTGCAGAGTGCCGCTGTAGCTCTGTCGCCGCTCGTCGACGTACTTTGTGATTCGTCTTGTCCAGCCTGCCCCTTGCGGGCCAGTCTGGCGCTGGTGGCGGATGGAAGCAGCGATGGTGTTGCTCGGAGGCAGGGATGAGCCTATCATGTACTCGGCGATTTCTCCTCTGGCTGCAGAATCCAGCGACTCGAACCTCCCGTCGAATACGTGGATGTGGTACCCCCTGTTGCCGGAGAAGTAGACCCTGATCGCGCCAGTATCTACTCCGAAATCCTTCGTAAGGAAGCCTACGACTCGCCTGGCGTGTTCCTTGGCGGCATCGAGGCAGGTCTCGCAGGTGCCGTGGAACTCGGCGGGGGGTCCCCCGCACTTCGTGCACTTCTCCGGCCTTGGGAGCTTGCCCGACGCGTGGCACTTCTCGCAATACCAGAGGTCGTGGCCCCTCTTGCAGGTGGTTGGGATGTCGGTCGCGTCTATGTCGAAGATCAGCTCTGCGCCCATCCACCCTTTCTCGTCGATGGGCCGCGCAGGGTATTCGTAGCGTGCGTTGGAACAGTAAACCGAGGAAGGAGACTGCTTGAGTATCTCAGCCTGCGCCTCTCCCTTGCTCTTGAAGGATAGGTGCCTCACCATCCCGCCCCCGAAAGGGATGTAGCCGAACTCTCGGGACGCGACGTTGTCGGGGAACTCGATTCTTTCCCCTCCTCGGAAGTAGAATTCGCGATAGGCGGCTCTGAGCCAGGCCTTCGTTCCGTCGTTCATTTTGAACCCGTTCCCCAGGCCTCGGGCAGATAAGTAATCCCCCGTACATTGGTCGTTAAGAGCGGCAGCCTACTACTCCTTGGCTTGAGGGTCCCACTGGAGGCCTACTTTTCGCAGAATGGGGCAAAGGTGTACTCCCTGGTGGTGGGGGTCCCATTCTCTCCAGTCGACATCGACCTCGGCCACCTGGCGAGAGGCGAATGGAACCCGCTGGTGGATAGGTTCAGGTTCTGGTACCTTCCGCAGCGGGAAGATGATGGCGGGGCCCCGCAGTGCTATTTGATGGTCCGAAAGTTCGACCCGCAGGATGGAGTCCTGCTGTACGGGCACGTCGTGGCGAACTCGGAAAGCAAGCCGGGAAATGATGACCCCCGAAGCTTCACAGTCGGCATAATGAGCAATGATGAGGTCCGCGCCAGGTCGATGCTGAATTCTATGCTCGAAATACCTCCCTCATTTCATAGAAGGAGTGAGGTCAAGCTGGTGGAGAGGAGGTGGAGGAGCGACCCCGAGGCGGTGATGAGGTTCCTGGCGAACGTTCACTCCACCCTGGCCAGCCTGACTCCCGACCCCAGTGGCAGGGTGTACACGCTGAGGTTCGAGCCCCCTGCGGGAGTGATGGGCCAGCTCACGAAGAACCTCGGAGCGTGGTGGTAAAGTAATGCAGTTTCAACAGAGCCGTTTCAAACGGGCTTTTTCCCAGCCAAGGCTTATTATCCGACTTCGGCGAGCCTGTAACAAGGACTCGCAGAGATGTTTCTGGCAAAGACAGCGACCGCCAATGAATGGAAAGCAATAGCCGCAGCGGTAAAGACTCTCGTCGAGGAAGCGACATTCGAGGCGAACAGCGAGGCCCTGACCTTTAGGGCAATGGACCCGTCGCACGTGGCACTTGTCGACCTGTCATTGCCTAATTCGAGTTTCTCCTCCTTTGAATGCGACAAGCCGTTCAAGTTCAGCGTCAGGGTCGAGGATTTGGTCAAGCTCGTCGGGAGGTCAGACTCCAAAGACAGCGTCGAGATCTCGAGCACAGAGGAGGACGCCATCGCAGTCAAGCTGAGCAACGGCTACAAGCGCGAGTTCACCATCCACCTGATTGAAAGCACTGCGGGGGCAGCCCCACTGCCCAAGCTGGAGTTCGACACCAAGGCCACTCTAACGAAGACGATCCTGGAGAAGGTCCTCGGCGACATCTCCGTCGTGTCGGACCAGGTCACCATCGTCGCGTCAAAGGACAGGCTGACCTTCTCGGGTAAGTCGGATGTCGGGAAGGCGGAAATCGGTCTGGCGAAGAACGATGCAGACATACTGGAGCTCAATGTCGGCGCCGACAGCAAGGCGACTTACTCCATCGATTATGTTTCCGGGATACTGAAGGCTCTGGGCGGAGTGACCGACACAGTCCAGCTGGAGTTCAGCACGAAGAAGCCGGTCAGGCTCGAGATGAAACTGAACGACCAGGGAGCCAAGCTCTGGTACTTCTTGGCGCCCCGCGTGAGCGACTAGACATACTGGGAATCCGCAAGTATTTCAAACCGACGCGAGCGTTGTGGAAAACGTGACAAGTGACCGGGGTCGCCTGTTCTGCCTGCTCCTGCTACCCCTCCTTTTCCAGGCTCCCGGCCACATAGGCCAGAAGTTCAGCCCTGCTTCCCCCACCACCCAGCTTCCCTTCATCCTCTCTTCTGGCTACTTCACGTATTTCCCCGTTTACGCATTTGTGAACAGCACTGTCGTCCACTACTCGCTAATATCCAACACGAGTGTTTCGACGGCGTTCATGACTTCGGCCCAGTTCCAGGACTTCAACGGCAGCAACGGCCCGGTGTCCAACTCGATAACCTACCAGAACGGGACGGAAAGCACCCGGGCTCTGCGCGTGTCGACAGGCTCCTACGACGTGCTCGTCTATGCCTTTGGGAAGACGGCCAATGCGACCTTGGACCTTAGCATCTTACCGAACAACCCGTTCGGTTTCGGTCCCCTCCCTCAACCGGAGCCGTCGGGAATCGCGTCCTACGGCCTCACAAATCAATCTGGGGTAGACACGCCCTACGCCGTTGCCTCCACGGATGTTGCCGGGGTCGCATCCATCGCTTCGATAAGCGCCTACAATTCCACTGCAGAGTCTGCGGGACAGAACCCTTCGGGGGCCACGCTGCAGCTGAACTCAGTGCTCGTCATTAGGGAAAGGGGGGGCGGGAACCAAGTCTATTGGTGCCAGAACACTCCTGATTTCGTCACCGCCGCGTCCCAGGTCGCCCTGGGCGACAACGTCTGGAATTACAGCGCGAGTGGTTTCCTATCGAACGATTCGGTTACGTCTGAAGGAGGAGGTGGCTCAGTTTCCACGTTTCAGCAGAACGGGCAGACGCAGTATTTCTACGCCTTTGGCGAGACCAACTCCACCTATTCGCTGCCTCTCGGGGTTGTGTTGCTGATGAACGCCACCACAGAGCCGGGGACAGGAGTCCTTGTCCAGTTTGGAGCGAGGATGACCGGTATCACAATGGGACAGAGGCCTGGAACCTACTGGTTCGACAACGTCACCATCCACGACCCGGCAGCCGAGGATGCCTACTTTTTCACAGCAGGGAACTACACCACGCCCCTTGAGACCTTCTACGACACCGAGCTTGTCTTCGGGGGAGAGGGCGGAGGCGAAGCGACCAGCTTCACCCAACTCTCGGCCGCACTCGGGCTGTACTACGCCAACGGCACCAGCAGCAGGGTGGAGGCGTTCCCATCTTACTTCAGCTTCGGCGGAGACACTGCAGAGTCGGCCGACAATGTCCGAGTGACGTATCTTGGAAGCGGAGATGCGAAGTTATCGGTGGGCACACCAAACTACGACTACCTGGGCGCCGCTTCGGGGAGCTACGCCCTTTCCGTCATCGAGAGCTCCCTGGCCAACAGCACCTCGGCGACGACCTCCAGCTCGACGGGCACAGAAACGACCTCAACCGGCTCCGCGATGACCGGCACATCGTCGACTTCGGGGATACCCGCGTTCCCATTGCAGCCGCTGGCCATCAGCATCTTCGTCTCCCTGATGCTGCTCTCCTACTTGGTCGTAAGGCGGATGAAAGGCCGCAATGAGATGCGGCAACTAGGCCAAGCTTAAATGCACGAGTGAAAGCGGGGGCAATCCGCTTCGGTGAGACAGTGAAATTCCCAAAGGAGATTCGCACGAACTGCCCATGGTGTGGGAAACATACGATACACTCTGTCGCCCTCTACAAGAGAGGTAAGGAGCGGGCCGGTTCCTGGGGTGCCCGAAGACAGGCAGGCAGAAAGCGTGGATATGGCGGCCAGAAGTTCCCAGAGCTGATCAGGACCGCGAAGACCACCAAGAAGGCGACCCTGAGATTGAAATGCAAGGAATGCAACCGCGAGATCATGCGGGATGGTATTAGACTCAGGAAGGCGGAGATCGCGGCATGAAGCGCGACAGGGAGCCGATCCCCAAGACGAGAAGTGCTTTCCTGCTTGTCAAATGCCCCGACTGCGGCGAGGAGAGGGTGCTCTTCTCTAACTCCGCGAAGGACATCGGGTGCCGCGGCTGTGGCCGCAAGCTCGCCGAAAGCAAAGGGGGCAAATCAATCGTCCTGGCGACCGTTGTGAAGCATCTGGGCTAAACGCCATATACCACGTGAAAGCGATGCATCAAGGTTGAGCGCAGAAAACCCGCTCCCCGAGCCGGGAGAGGTCGTCGTATGCACAGTGAGAGAGATCACCTCTCACGGCATCTACGTCAACCTGGACCAGTACGACGGGACCAACGGGTTCCTCCATGTGTCGGAGATATCCACCGGATGGGTCCGGAATATAGACAGGGTGGCGAAGGTCTCTCAGAAGCTCATACTGAAGGTCATCAGGGTCAACAGGATGAGGCGGGAGATCGACCTTTCGCTAAGACAGGTCACCAACGAGGAGAGGCGCGCTAAGGTCATCGAGTGGAAGAGGGAGGAGAGGGCGCTCGCCATCATCGACGCCGTGAAGAACAAGGTCGGATTTGACGATCTTCGGGCGAAGGCGATTAGGAAGAAGCTGGAGGAGGAGTTCGGCACTCTCTACGCGGCACTGGAGACGGCCGCCAGGAAGGGCGAGAAGGGGCTGGCACCCACAGGGCTCCCGGACAAGGAAGCGAAGGTCATAGCAGAGATTTCTGCCGAGAAGATCGTGCCCCCCAAGTACGAGGTCGGGGCCCTGGTCGAGGTTTCCTCGAGGTCCCCCGATGGGATAGAGCAGGTCAAGAAGACTCTGCTCGCGGCGGCCGAAGCTCCGTTGGCAGAAGTGCACATCTCCTATGCTGGCGCGCCGAGGTACAGGGTGAGGATCACTGCGGACGACTACAAGCAGGCTGAGAAGGCGATGGATTCCGTCCTGGAGAAGATCAAGGACGGCGTGGGGAAGCACGACGCCTTCAGCTTCAAGCGCGAGATTTCAAGGAAGTACGGCGGCTCGTCGTGAAGAGCCTGATGCTGAAGTGCAGTCAGTGCGGCAGGTACACCCTCGCCGACAAATGTCCCAGTTGCGGGGGGAAGACCGTGACTGTTCACCCAGCGAGGTATTCGCCTGACGACAAGTACGCCAGGTATCGGAGCCCGCTTGCTTACCAGACGCCTGATCAGGGCACTAGCTGATAGAGCAGAATAGTGTTGAAGCACTGCAGGTTGGTGTTCCCGGGACAAGGGGAAGACCCTTGCACCGCAGCGTTGAAGCTAGGCGAAACATAAGCCAGCCTGAAGGGTCCTGTGCTGTTGGACGGGTAGACGAAGCTCCCCGGATATGTGAAGGCCTGGATGGGCGGGGCGCCACTGGTCCCGGTCGTGTAGGTCGGGCTGAACTGGACGCTCGCGCTCGTCCCGCTGCCGCTGGTGTAGAGGTAGCCGGCCAGCCTGAACGGTAGGAGCTGACCAAAGAGGGTGCTGTCAGCGGCGTAGGGGGTCAGGTTGAAGTCGTCGACACTGCTGCACGGCTGCCCTGCCGAGGTCTGCTCGTTGGCGCTGAGCCCAGGGCACTCCAAGTACGTTGACTCGGTGAGGTTGCCTATCCGTATGAACCACTGCTTCTTGCTCTCGTCCCCGCCCCCGGCCGTGAAGCCTCCGCCGCTGGGCACCTGCAGGACGAAGTACTGTGTGCTCCCGGTGCTTGTCTGGACGGGGAATATGCTGCCTGTGATGAATATCGCGACATAGGTTGGCCTACTGACCAGTGTGCCATTCGGAGCCCTGTACTCGGTCATGCTCCTGGCCATGGCCGCGGACTGGTTGGCGTTGCTCATCAGCAGGTCTCCCACCTGTTGAATCCGGGTGCTGTTGAGCGTGGCGTTGTCCACCAGCGTCGTCCTGTTGCCCATAACCGTGAACCAGTATCCATAGTCCCACCAAGAGATGATCACCGCGTTGCTGGGCGTGGCCTGCCTGACCCACTGCAGAGTCTGTATCCAGTCGCTGAAGGCGTTGCGAGTGTATATCGTCGCGCCGTTGGCGAGGCTCACGGCCGTGTCCGCAGGGCTGTTGTCGCAGAAGAGCTGGCCGGAGGCGGTGCACTGAATCGGGTTAGGGATCCAGTAGGAGCCGGCGGGGAGGACGAGCAAGGCTATCACGGCCACCGAGAAGACCACCTTCATCTCGTTCCTGGAGCTGGGCGCCTGCTGCTTCTTCTTGACGAGGGCCGTTGTGCCTGGCTTCACAATGGCGTAGGCCAGCTCGGCGAAACCAATCCCCGCGAGGAGGCCGAGCGCTATGGAAGAATAGACCAGAAGACGGGAGAAGGCTGCCGAGAAGTAGAGCCCCGTAAGCCCGAACACAAGGGCGTAGATCATCGAAATCCCCCTGCGCCTGAAGGCGACGATGGCGCCGGCCATGCCGAAGGAGAGCAGGATGGCGTAGGCCGTGAAGTAGTCAGCTCCCGTGGGGACAAAGTGCTCGGCCACCGACTGGACCAGAGGGTTCCCCGACCTGGCCCAGGGAGCTATGGCGGAGATGTACCTCAGCGTGAGGCCACCGACGAGCCCGAAACTGAGCAGGGCGAGGCCGGCGACAGCGAAGCCGAAGAGGAACTTGAACAGGGTGGCCCTGTATTCAGTCGGCTTGGCCCAGGTCTTGGCCCACTGGGCTATGATGACGAAGAGGGTGCCTCCTATGAGCACGAGGCCCACAGGGTTGGTAACAATCTCGACGCCTGGCCTCGGAAATATCGCGCTCATGAAAAGCGTGGACGCTGTGAATGTGATTATCGCAGGCGTCAGGCCCATGAGGTCGAGGTTGAGGAAGGGAATCAGCAGGAAGATCAGTCCGAAGGCTGCGCTGAAGTAGTCGCCTCCGCCCCAGGCGGTGTTCGCATAGCCAATCAGTAGGCCTCCGAGGAGCGCGCGGAGAATTCTCCCTCGCAACACCCTTTCCTTGTCAAAGACGGTGAGCATCAGGTAGCTTGCGGCGACGAAGAGCAATATCGCCAGTGGCTCCGACTTGAACCAGCCAAGGTTCCCTCTTTCGATGAGCGGCGGCGAGACGGCGAAGATCAAGGCGGCGAAGAGGCCCGCTGCGTCACCGGCAATCTTCCTTACGAGGAAATAGAACAGGACGGCGGTGATGCTCCCTAGGAAGACTGGAAGGATGACAAGCCAGTCGTACAGTGTTATCTGGACCCCGAAGACGTTGTGGACGATCAGGAAGGAGAGCGCCCCGGCCAGCTGCAGCCCTCCCTGTGAAGTCTGGGCGACGTTCCTCCCCACCGGGAACCAGGTGTTGATGTCGTGCCAGAAGAAGTACCCCTGCATGTTGTGGCAGGCCGTGTAAACCGTTGGCCCGCAGTTGGACGGGTTCGCGAACAGGGCAGCGTAGAGCCCCTGCTGCTGAGCCAGGGTCACGATGTGCTGGGCGGCGTAATAGTCGTAGTAGGGGTCGAACTCGTTCAGGTAGAACCCGTACCTGGCCGCGTAGGCCCGGATGAGGACAGCTATGGTGAACACAATCGAGAGCACCATGGAAGTCATCAGTGCCCTGCGTGATACCTCAGGTCGCTTCAGAGAGGACCTTAGGGTGTCAAATATGCCCAAATCTAGAATGAGACCCTCTCAGGGCTATTTTAAGCGTACTTTTGCTACTTCTTAAGAAGGGCGCCCAAATAGTCGGCGTAGGCCCTTGCGTCCATGAGGGCGTTGCGCTCCGAAGCGAGGTTCGAGGGTTTCACCTCGACCAGCCACCCCTCGTCGTAGGGGGACTTGTTGACGAGTTCGGGGTGGTTGTCCAAAGCGATGTTGACCTTCGTCACCGTGCCGGAGATGGGCGAATAGATCTCCGAGACCGCTTTGATCGACTCCACCGTCCCCATTGATTTCATCTGCGCAACAGGGCCATTCACCTTAGGTGGGGTGACGTAGACCACGTCGTTCAGCGTCCTCGCGGCATAGTCGGTTATCCCGACCCTCACGGCGCCGCCCTCGTCCTTGGCCCACTCGTGCTCTTTGGTGTACAACAGGTCGTCCGGAACATGATAACCCTGAACGTCCATGGTGAGAGCGCGGCTCCAGAGGGCTAATTACTCTTCTGGCGCCTGTAGCCGTACAGATTCTCGTCGTAGAACGGAGGCTTGGTGACCGTCGCGGGTTGAGGAGTGTCGCGGACTTCGACGCTCACTTTCGTCCCGAATTCTGAACTCTCCCTCTGGATGTAACTCTGGGCGACCCCCTTCTTGATTATCGGAGAAAAGGTCCCGCTGGTTACTGTGCCCACGACGGCCGACTCTTCCACAACCTCGAACCCGTGCCTCGGGATCCCCGAATCCAGTACCAGCCCTCTCCTTACGGTTGCGGGTTGGCTGGTTCCGGAAACTACAAGGGCATCGGACCCGATGAAACCAGTCTTTCCTGCGGAGATGACCCAGGCCAGGTCGGCCATGAAGGGGGTTGTGCTTTGATCGATGTCAGAGCCATGCAGGGGGAACCCGGCTTCAAGCCTCAGGGAGTCTCTGGCGCTGAGTCCGCAGGGGACGGAGGTGACGGCGAGCCTCTCCCACACTCTGAGGGCCCCTTCCGGGTCGTCGCTGGTCGTGTCGAAGATTATCACCTCGAAGCCGTCCTCGCCCGTGTAACCTGTTCGCGAGACCAGTGCGGCTTGACCGGCGACCCTGGTCTCTGCACATCGAAAGCGCTTGAGCTGGCTTAGGTCCAGGTCTGTGAGAGGCTGCAACGACGCTTGCGCCTTCGGGCCCTGGACAGCTATCATCGCGCTCGTAGGAGTCTTGTCCCATATCTCGAGGCCCGGGGGCAGGTGGGCCGAAATGTGCTCCATGTCAGTCTGAGCGTTGGCGGCGTTGACCACCACCATGTACCTGTCGTCAGTGAGCTTCTCGATGATCAGGTCGTCGATTATCCCTCCGTTTTCGTTCAGGAGCAGCGTGTAGAACGCCTTGCCTGGGGGTTGCGACAGGACGTTGGTGGGGACCAACCCCTCGAGGAAGGCCGACGATTGCCTTCCTTCGACTGAGAACCTCCCCATGTGGGAGACGTCGAAGATTCCGGAACTGTTCCTTACTGCGAGGTGCTCGTCGGTCGTGGTCGTATACCATAGGGGCATGTCGTACCCTGCGAACTCGGTCAGCTTGGAATGCTTGGCGTGATACGAGTAGAGCTGGGTTGTCTTGGGCATGTTCCGATGCGAACCCCGACTCTATTTAAGAGAGCAACGCTCCGCGCAATCCGTTGCTCACACTCAGCCCGGTAACTACCCCGACCAAGAGCACGGAGTTCGATATAGTTGAGCTCATCGACAAAAGAATCGGGGCCAAGCTCAAGGACGGAGATGTGCTCGTAGTCTCGAGCAAATTCGTGGCGGTCTCAGAGGGGAGGGTGGTCAAGCTTGGGGGTGTTTCGGCTGGGACGAAGGCGAGAGAGCTCGCACGGAAGTACAGGATGAACCCCAGGCTCTGCGAGCTAGTCGTGCGCGAGTCTGACGAGATACTCGGAGGGATCCCCGGGTTCCTACTCGCGAGCAAGGACGGGCTCCTTACGCCCAACGCGGGGATCGACAAATCGAACGTGAAACACGGAGCAGTGGTGCTGTATCCGCGCAAGCCCCAAGAGTCGGCCTGGAGGATACGCGAGGGGCTGAAGTTCTCATGTGGGGTCTCTGTGGGGGTCGTCATCTGTGACAGCCGCCTTTCTCCCACAAGGCGAGGGACCACCGGGGTCGCGATCGCTGCGTCTGGAATCGAGGCCGTGCTTGACATGAGAGGGAGAAAGGACCTGTTCGGGAACGTCCTGAAGGTCACTGCCCAGGGCGTCGCGGACGACCTGAGCTCGGCTGCGGAGATCCTGATGGGGGAGTCTGACGAGGCCACCCCCATGGTCCTCGTCAGGGGGCTGAGGAGGAACCTGCTCAAGGAGACCGAGTACCCCGGAAAGAGGTTCGCTATTCCGATGGATGAGTGTGTGTACCTGCGGAGTCTGGGATATCCGGGGCCCGCATAGGGCGCATACGTCTAAATGGAAGTCGTCGAGCCGGGCGGGCGTTGACCTACGAGATTGTTTGCTCATCGTGTGGGACTCCGCTCTACTCGGGGTTCGATTTGCGCTCGCCGGGGGACGTGCTCAAGGCCGCGGACTACAAGTGCAGGAAATGCGGGGCGAAACTCTCGTCTGCGAAGTTCCAGGTCGACGTAAGGAAGATAGACGGGTCTTTCTCCTGAGATAGGCTAAAGTCCTCGTGTCTTCTGTCGCTACCTGGAGGGGCAGACTACGGGCAGTGGGTATACACTAGTCATCTGTGAAAAGCCAGATGCCGCGAGGAGGGTCTCCGACGCCCTCTCTGAAGGGACCTCGAAAAGCGAGCTGGTCGACGGGACGACCGTCTTCCGGTTCAGCAGGAAGGGAGAGGAATACGTGGTGTGTTCAGCTCAGGGACATGTCTACGGAATTTCGGACCCGACCGAGGAGAGGTCGGTGTACCCGGTGTTCGACGTAGAATGGTACTCTTCTGACCTTGTCGACGAGGACAGCACAAACGCAGCGCGGCGGATAGCGGCCGTGAGGAGGCTGGCCGCAGGCGCATCCAGGTTCGTCAACGCCTGCGATTTCGACGTCGAAGGGGAGACCATAGGATACAACCTCCTCAGGTACGCCTGTGGAGGCAAGGAGACGGACGCCCTGCGCGCCAGGTTCTCGACCCTGACCCAGGAGGACTTGGTCAAAGCGTTCGACGAGCTAAGACCTCAGGCACAGCAGGGACTCGCCCGGGCAGGGAGGGCACGGCATGCCATCGACTTCGTGTGGGGGGTGAACCTTTCCAGGGCGCTTTCCCAGTCGGCGCTCGGCTCGGGACATAGGTACAGGACCGTGAGCGTCGGCAGAGTCCAGGGGCCGACCCTGGGGTTCCTGGTTCAGAGGGAACTGGAGATCAGGGAATTCGTCCCTCTGCCGTACTGGAAGGTCGCAGGGATTTTCGAAAAGGATGGGAGGAAGATCAATGCGGAATACTCGAAGGCGAAAGTCGAGACCAGAGAGCTCGCGGAGAAGGTCAGGGAAGACTGCGTGGGGGGCGGCGCGGTCGCTATGGCAGTGCGAAGGAGCATCGCCCAGGTGGGTCCGCCCGTCCCGTTTAACATCGGCGACCTGCAGAAGGAGGCATACAGGGCGTTTGGGTTCAATCCGAGTAGAACGCTTCAGATTGCTGAGAGGCTCTATCTCGGCGCTCTGATTTCCTACCCGAGGACGGGGAGCCAGAGGCTCCCGCCGTCGATAAACTACAGGGCGATCCTCCAGGGTGTCGGGAAGGCGGCGGAGTATGCGCCTCTGGTGGCGGAACTCCAGAAGGCGGAGCCGAAGCCCGTTCAGGGCCCGAAGGACGACCCCGCCCACCCTGCTATCCACCCGACCGGAGAGCGACCGAAGAGGCCTCTGGACTCCTCAGAGGCGGCCATGCTCGACCTGGTTACGAGGAGGTTCCTCGCGGCCTTTGGGCCGTCGGCGCGGAGGGAGATGGTGGACGTGGCGCTCGTGGTGGGCGAACATGAGTTCAGGCTCGGAGGTGGGAGGACAGTCTCGCCGGGCTGGATGAAGTACTATGGGAAATACGCAGGGTACAGGGACACAGAGCTCCCGGCGATATCTGAAGGGGACCGGTTCAGAGTGGTCGACGTTCTCGTGGACCAGAAGTTCGAGTCGAGGCCCCCAAGGTACAACCAGAGCACCCTGCTCGAGAAGATGGAGAAGGAGGGGATAGGGACCAAAGCCACGCGGGCGGACATAATCGGGACGCTAGCCGTTAGAGGATACGTAAGTGGCGAGAGCATGGAAGTGACAGACCTCGGTCTCTCCGTGGTGGAGACGATGACAAAATACGCTCCTTCGATAATAAGTACCGAGCTCACCCGGGACATCGAGGAGAAGCTAGAGGCGGTCGAAGGAGGGGCCGAGGGAGAGGCCGAACTCCTGAGGGAGACCGTCAGGTCGATCACGAACCAGCTTGCGGAGCTCAGCGCCAACGAGGAGGCGGTCGGGAAGGAGATAGATTCGGCCCTCATGGCGACGGTGTCGAAGTCATTCGTCCTGGGGAGGTGCCCAATCTGCAAGACCGGGGAGCTGAGGGTCGTCAGGTCGAAGACGACGAAGAAGAGGTTCGTGGGGTGCTCGAATTATCCCACGGGGTGCCGAGCTTCGGCCCCGCTGCCTCAAAGAGGGACGGTCAAGGCGACGCCCAGGCCCTGTCAGCACTGTTCATGGCCTGTGGTCTACATAATCGGGGGAGGGCGTCCCTGGAAGCTCTGCGTCAATCCGAGCTGCCCGGGGAAGAAGAAACCATGAAGTGTTCCATATGCGGCAGGGAGGCGGGAGGGGGACTCTGCCAATACCACGTCGCCTCAAAGGCAAGAGTGGAAGAAGCCTACCTGCTCTGGGTGAAGGCCTATGGAAGGATGGAATGGAAAGAGTATTTGGATAACATTAAACGCAACGTTCAAACGGGCCAGTGGGCCAAGGAGATAGCCGAGTTTCTAAAAGGTGGTTAAATGCTTAGAGAAGTGATACGGACTGCCTACAACAGGACAGTGGGGGCGCTGAAGGATTGGTTTCTGGGATTCATTTCGTCCCTGACCAGGGGAGGGGGCCTCATACAGGCGCTCTACGTGATACTCATCGTCGCTCTGATGGCCGGGTTCGTCAACGCAGTGGTGTTCCCGGTGTCCACCCAGAGTTACATACCGTACCCAAGCGGAAGCGCCATGACCATCCCTGAAGCGGTCGTCAACGCCTTCGTGATCGTGGTGGGGGCTGCGGGAGTCTACCTCGTCTACCTCAGCGGCAGGCAGACCACGAGAAGCAGGACGGTAAACCTCTACCTGGGGCTCGCTCTGCTGCTGATCGTCGTATCGATATTCACCGGCATCGACCTGGCCCTGGCTAAGGGATTCGGATAGAGTATCTTCCGCCGGGCCAGGCCCGGCCCCGCTCGGCCCTGATGACGAGTTCCGTACCTCTGACATCAACCGACGCTGTGATTTCTGAAAGGGCCGAAATCGACCTAACGGTACCGTAGCGCGTAAACCCCTCGCGCCTGTACATCGTCAAGACTACTGCGGTGTCGTTGGCCCTGGCGAGGTAGGAGAGGGCGGCCACGGCGAAGGCGAGCTTCCTGCTTCGGGAACTCCCGTCCTCTTGTGAGATCAGGTGATAGAGGCTGTTGAGGCTGTCGATCACGATCGCCTTCTGAGTTGAGCCGAATAGCCGTGCGAACTCCGCTTCTATGTCGGCCCCGGGCTCTGGGATAATGACCGTGGAGGCTTCTGCCGAGGCCTTCGGGAGACTAGAGAAGATGACGTCGGCGTTGGACGAGTAGAAGGCGTCCAGGTCGAGGACGGCGCACGAACCCCCGGCCTGAGCGAGGACCCCCACCAGAGCGCGGGCGAAGTCCAAGTTGGCACGCCTCCCTTCAAGCAGGAAAGTCGCTGTCCTTCCCATCAGGGGCCCGAAGAACGACGACTGAGGTTGCTGCCCGCCAAAGCTCATTAGGTCATACCGGGTGCCAGCCCACGGTATTTCAAAGTGGACCGGATATGCGTGGCCACCTCGAAGGCCAGGGCCTACTACGCGCTGGTGT
>Ga0187780_10000627_pt1 | contig 26072 bp, 25 predicted proteins | sample 1015_Q2_SP10_20__FD_132429 | JGI IMG/M metagenome (GOLD analysis project Ga0187780, IMG submission 132429) | Tropical peat soil microbial communities from peatlands in Department of Meta, Colombia - 1015_Q2_SP10_20_MG | ecosystem: Environmental > Terrestrial > Soil > Wetlands > Peat | place... | reverse complement strand
TAACTGGCGGACCATGTGCTCGCAGAACTTCTTGGTGCGGGCGTAGGGGTCGTAATCCGAGCGGTTCCAGTCAATGGCGCTGTCTTCCTCGACCACTTCGTCGGCGCGCTGTCCCGCCACCGCGACGGTACTGACGTGGCTGAAGCGGCGCAGGCCGTGATCCTCGCGTGCCCGCATGGCCACCTGAATCACTTCGAGGGTGCCGCGCAAATTCACGTTCAGGCAGCTCTTTTCCGACTTGCGATTGAGCGAGGCGGCACAGTGAATGACGGAATCGGTGCTGCGAACCAGCTCGCGGTAGTCGTCCGGCGCCAGGCTGAAGCGCTCGCCGGTGAGATCGCCTAGAAACACGCGCAGGCGGGATTCCAGATGCTCCCTGAACGGCGGAAAATCTATGTGCAACTGGAGCGCCCGCCAGAGGCGCTCGCGCGCTTCCTGCAGGTCGCGGGCGCGCACCAGCACGTTGAGCGGCTCGCGAGAGTCCGCAAGCAGGTTCGCTGCTACATGAGCACCGATGTAGCCGGTGCTGCCGGTCAGGAGGATGGCCACGGTTTCCCGATGTCAGGGCGCCGCAGCCGGCGAAGCGGCTCCGCGCGCGGCGTTCGCTTCCGCAGGCGGCCCCAGGGGCACGCTGCGCCGCGGGCAGGATTCCGGAGGGCGGCCCTCGATGAGAGGATAGCACCACTTGCGCAGCGCCGGAATGTGCACGTTGATCCAGTAGTCCCACCAGTCGAGCGGGCGGGCGTCGTATCCGAAAGCCGCCTTTTCCTCGGCGGGTAGGGCGGCGCTAAGCCGCTCGACGTTGGCCGCCTCGAAGACGTGATCATTGTGCAGAATGAAGGGCTCGAACAGCTCGATGAGCTTGACGACCTTTTCGAGCTCGCGTTCGTGGCGCGCAAAGGGCGGTCCCGCAAAGGGTATCTGTTCGACGCTGCGGTTGATGGCCTGCACGATTATTTTCTGGGCCGGCGCGGACAGCTTTTCGTAACGCGACTTGGAAACGGGAATGGCGTCGAATTTCAGGCGCAGGCGATGCTCGAGGCCCCCCTGGGCGCGGTAAAACTTGCGGTGGCCCAGGCCAGTCAATTCAATGGATCGCCGCATATTGCATGGGTTCGTCACTGAGGTGGCCAGGTGGTACATGCGCTCGTGGCAGCGCTCGACCAGCGCGGCGGCGATCAGCGTCATGCCCCGGCACGCCAGGTCCACCGGAATCAGGTCGAGGCACTTGTTCTCGTTCGTGGGAAGTTGCCGGAAAAACGTGCCCAGCAGGTAGGAGAGCGAGGCCGAGGTGTTGACCCCTTCATTCCAGCCCAGAAACGGCTTCTCGATGGACGATTCGACGATGGAGGGCCGCACCACGGCGATCGCGGCTCCGGGCGTCCGGTCTAGGAAATTCCGAATCAGCGATTCCGCCAGGCTCTTGGTGAAGGTATAGGTATTGGGCCAGCCGTGTTCGTTAGCGCGCCGCACGCCCAGTTCGGTAAGGGTCTGGCGGAGCCAGCGGACGCGGTTCTTGCGAATCTGGTTCTCGAGCGCCGCGCCCTGCAGATTCCTGGCCGCATGTTCCTTCTCGAAAGCCTGGCGGCGCAGCTCCGCCGTGACTTCGGGCGATTCGGCGCGGGCCTCGGTTTCCCGGATGAGCTCTTCGAGAGTGTGCCACTCGCGCTCGGCGTCAAAACCTGCCTGGCCCGAGGGGACGTAATTCCTGGGCAACTCTTCGAGCATCCGGCCGTCGCGTTGCCCCACCGCATAGCAGGTCGAGAGATGCAGCAGGGCCGCGTGATGGCACTCGCCGAGAAACTCAAGCAAATACGCGGTGGCTTGAACATTGGCCGTCAGCGCATCGCGCAGGTCGGGGTTGAAATCGGTGAGGCCGCCGCTATTGATGATCACATCGAGCGAGCGCGCCATGCGCTGGCGCTCCTCCGGCGTCAGGCCGAGGCCGGCTTGGCTCGCGTCGCCGCTCAAAACTTCGACGCGCTCGCGTAGAAAATCGGCAAAGCCGTCTCCATAACGCGCCACCAGTGGTTCGAAAACGGGAGATTCCTCGACCATCCGCTGAAATCGTTCCAGCGCCGTTGCGGTACGGTGTCCGCGGATCAGTAGGTAAACTCGGTCGATTTCCGGCAGGTCCGAGAGCAGATTCGCCAGCCATACTTTACCGATGAAACCAGTCGCCCCGATCAGAAGGATATTTCTGCCGCGTAGCGCTTCGCAGACCGAGAGCCGCACAGCTTGGTTCTTGGTGTTGAAGTGCACCACAGGCGCCGCGATCTTGGGTGCCGGCCGCTCCGCGGGACGGATGGCCGCGTCAAGCACATGCGGGTTGCGAGCGAAACCGAGATGGCGCAGCAGTTGTTCGCGAGGAACCCTTCCGTCCGGCCGGTGTCCGTGCAGCTTGGCGAACGCGCCCCGCGGACGAATCACGGGATCGAGCAGGCGGCCGGTAGCCAGCCCGTCGCGGAAATCCAGGCGGTTTGAGACAATGCGGCGCACGCCCAGGTAGTTCGCCAGCGGCCGCATGACGTGATCCAGCCCCTGGCTTACCAGCACTACGTCTTCACCCGCGGCCAGCGCCTCTCGGAGCTTTTCGACGCCCCGCGGCTTGAGCCGCGGCTTCAAGAAGTAGCAAAAGAACTCCTCGCCAAGCAGGTCCAGCCGGTCGCGGCTCACGCCCCGCAGGACTGTGTGCAGCAGGCGCGTGGCGACCACGCGGTTGGTGGCGTAGAGAAACGGCCGCGCGAGCGCCAGGATGGCCATGGCCGTCCGCCGGCTCCAGCGCTCGAGAAAGCTCTGCGCGTTCCAACTGAAAAACCCTACCGGCCGCACGGCCGTCAGGTTCACGAGGCTTCCTTCGACCCGCCAAAAGACAGGCTCGTGCGCTGACCCGGGGGCGCCGGAGCCGCGTGCGGGCGTTCTGGGACGAGATTCGACCAACGGAGAAGAGGACATAGTAGATCAGCGGATACGATGCGCTACGGTCACGCTGAAATTAGCACGCTTCGTGCGCCCCAGGCAAGCCGGCGCATCTCCACGCACTGAGCGTGGGGTGCATCGCGAGGGCATCAAATAGGACGCGCGTAGACTTCCAGATACTCGCTGTGCACGATGGTGTGGTGGGCGTTGCCTTCGTTGTTCCTGGCCCACTGACGAGTAAGCTCATCGGCCAACGCTTTCTGGCCGGCGGCATCGAGCCGGGAGAAAGCCATCTGCGTCGGCCCGACATGGGCGCGGAAGAATTCCACTACCTCAGCCGGGCCGAACGGCCAATCGAACAGCGTTTGGCGCATGGTCGTCTGGACGCGCGCTTTGGAGCCGAAGCGCTCTCTCACAACGGCTTCGTCCCCCCAAAGCATCGGCGAGGGAACGCCCGGCGGCGGGGGAGCATAGCGGGCCGTGATGGCGAACGACTGGCCCGTAAAACTGCTGGGTGTCCAGTTGGCCATGGCGATGAGCCCACCCGGCTTGCACGCTCGCAGAAACTCCACCACAACCCGCTCCGGCCTGGGCGCGAATATCGCCGCAAACATGGACATCACCACATCGAACTCGGCGTTCTCGAACGGCAACTCTTCCGCGTCTCCCTCGATGACCTGGATCTTGAGATTTTCCGCCTGCGCCCGTTTCCGAGCCTGCTCGAGAAGGTTCGGCGCGAGGTCGAGTCCTGTCACATCGGCTCCCGCGCGTGCCGCCGGCAGCGACTGGTTGCCCGTCCCGCAACCCACGTCCAGCACGCGCATGCCCGGCTTGAGTCCCAGGCGACCGACGAATTCCGCTCCTTCTGCTTCGATCTGGGTCGCGACTTTGCCGAAGTCCCCGGCCATCCAGCTGGCCTTGAGCATTCGCTTCAACTCGGCGAAGTCCGGCTGTATAGCGGCCATGTCTTTCTCCTCATGCGACTTAGGATTCGGCCAGGTGTCCGGCCTGCAGGCGCGTCTGCAGCACGCGCAGGATGGTGTCGCGGCTGATCATTCCCACGATCTGGCCCTGTGAGATGACCGGCATTTGATTGACATCCTCCGTTTGCATTCGCTCGAGAATTTTCAGCGCCTCTTCGCTCGGGTCGGCAAAGTGGATGTGATCGGGCGGAATCATCACCGACTGCACGGAAGCGCTGTGCCACTCCTCCCGCGGGACGGTGCGCGCCGAAGCGAGCGTTACCAGCCCCACCGGCGTTCCGGCGGACATCACAACATGACAGCGGCGTCCCGATCGGAGCACTTCGTGCATGTATTCCTCGAGCGTCATGCTGCTGGGCACGGTGGGGATGTCGCGGCTCATGATGTCTTGGGCGTGCACCCCCGTAAGGGTGCTCCGAATGGCCACCTGCGCGTAGCTCTCTCGCGCCGCCTCCAGCAGGAACCACCCGATGAATGCCAGCCATACGCCGTTTACAACCTGCCCGCTGAGCGCCTGCCATACGCCCACAATGATGAGGAAAAAAGCAAAGATTTTTCCCGCAGTGGAAGCAATGTGCGTCGCTCGCGTGAAATTCCGGGTGACGCCCCAGGCGACTCCGCGTAGGACGCGCCCGCCATCCAGCGGAAATCCGGGAACCAGATTGAAGAGCGCCAGCACTAGGTTGATCTGGGCGAGCCAGTGGGTCACCAGCGCGACCATGGCCCCGCCGGGCGCGTAGCGCGAGGCCAGCCAGAAAGACGCCGCCAGCGCCAGACTCGAAAGCGGCCCCACGATGGCGATGTTGAACTCCTGCCGCGCCGTAGCAGCCTCCCGCTCGATGCGCGACACCCCTCCAAAGACGAACAGTGTGATGGATTGCACGGGGATGCGGTAATGCATCGCTACGACGCTATGGCACAGCTCGTGGAACACCACCGACGCGAAAAAAAGCACGCTGGTTATGATACCCAGCGCCCAATACTGCGCCGGACTCCAGCCCGGATGCTGCATGACGAATTGCGCACGCAGGGAAAACGTGATGAGCGCAAAGATGATGAACCAGCTGGTGTGCAGATAGATGGGAATGCCCAGGATCCGGCCAAGGCGTATCCCCGAGTTTCGCGGCGGCGGCACGATGGGATGTGTCCGCGTGCATTCTAGCAAAGGGACCCTCGCCGCGCCATTTTCCGGCGCTATGCGTGGTGGATCAGTTTCCGGGTAGCCGACAGTTCGGACGGAATCACGATGGCGGCGTAAAGAGTGGAAAGCGATTCTGTCGGCATCTATGAAGGCTCGGTCATAGAGCAAGCGTCGCGGTTGGACACCCGCATCGAGTATTCCGGCTTCTGGATACGTGGCTGATAATCCGCCTTACAACGGTATCCGACGATGTGGGACGGCAAAAACGGCTTCAACTGAGAAAGCCCTTGTACGTTATCACCGTGCCTTCGGTGGTGCGGAGATTCCCAGCGCCTTCCGCAGCCTCTGTGCCTCCATGATCTTGCCGTCGCGCATGACCAGTTCGACCTGGCGAAGATCGCCGATGCGTAGTGAAGGATCTCCGTCGATCAAAGCGAGTTCCGCGAGTTTGCCCTTGGCAAGCGAACCGGTTTGCTGGCTCAACCCAAACGCGATCGCGGGATTGATGGTTGCCGTAGCCAAGGCTTCTTCCGGCGTGAGCCCGGCCTGGACATACAGTTCGAGTTCACGAATGAGCTCGAAACCGATCCCATCGGTGCCCGCGAGAATGAGGATGTGGCGGCGGCTCAGCTCGGGAATGATTGCACACAACTTGGCGAAACTGGCGCGCATCGTGTCGCGGTTCAGTTCCGGACTAGGAGCCAGAGCTGACGACAGAAAGCCTCGGGATAGCTGCGGCGGCAGGGTGTCGGCGTAGGGCGCGTCGGCGGGAGGATAGGTACCGCGATCCGGGACATAGAGTCCCTCGAACGTGACGAGCGTCGGATCGACAGCCGTGTGGTGCGCCGCTAGCTGATCGAAGTATTCGGACATCGCATTGGAGTGCAGGTCCACGTCCTTGGCGTATTTCCCCGTTCCGATGAAGCGGTTCATGCCGTTCGAAGTGGCCACGACGTCAGCCGGCATCGCCTGCATCATGACGAAGTTGATGTGTGTAATTTCGTCGTACCCGGCTTGGACGGCGTCTAGAGGACGCATGCCGTGCGGAACGTGACCATGCACGCGTAAGCCGAGCTTGTGTGCTTCGGCGGCCATCGGCTTCACCCACGCCGGGTCGAGCGAACCGTAGAGCTTGATGCCTAAGTAGCCGTCACGCTTGGCGCGGCGCACGGCAGCGACGGCCTCGTCCTGGTTGTGCACCACTACGCCAGCCTGGGCCGTGTACTCACCGGGACCGTCGATGAGCAGCGAAGGAACTATGCGCGTCCCGAGCAGTTGACCCTGGTCGATACGCCGCTTGCGCGCCATCAGTTGCTCGGGCTGATTCCCTGGGTCGCGCACACTGGTGATCCCGTTCGCCAGAAGCAAGGCTCCGGTCTCGTCATCACGGTAGTGCTGGTGATTGTCCCAGAGGCCGGGAATGAGGGTCTTGCCCGTGCCGTCGATGACCTGAGCGCTCGCGGGAATTTTGGTCTGAGCCGCCGGGCCTACATCGACGACACGTCCGAGTTCGACTACGACGGTCTTTCCACCGCGGAACTTACGTGCGTCGGCGTCGTAGAGCTTCACGTTCTCGAACGCGATCGGACCGGTCGGTGTCTTGGCGAGAGCAGCCAATAGAGCAGGAGCGCGCCTAGACAAGGCGGCGTCCTGGGCGTTCGCCATCGCGTACGCGGCGGATTCCCAGCCCTGCGGGAGGAAGTTCATGAACCCGGCCACTCCGAAGAAGCGCTGGCCGTCCATCCAGATTGGAAGCGGCGACAGCCCGAGGCCAGTCAATGCATAAGCCGTGAGCGTCTTGTTTTGCGTACCATTGGAAACGTCGAGCGTGGTCAGCGGCTCGATGGCGGCTTGTCCGGAGGGTAGGAGGCTGACCGAGTGAGTTGGCGATTTCAAGAGCGCATCGATGATGAACGTGAGCGAGTCGAACGTGCCGCCGAACGCGACGTATTCGAGGTTTGGAGCCGCTTTGCCGGTGCCATGATCAACCGGACTGATGTACGTGAATACACCGTTCTTCACCGCGTAGCTCTCGGCGGCGTCACCCTCCGGAACTTTGCCTCGAACGGTCAGGCTCTCAAGCGAGCTGTCAGGTGCGAACCGGTTCTGTTCGTCAATCTCGGTGACGAATCCGCGAAGGTTCATGCTCATCCGCGACCAGTGGCTTCCGCTGGAATCCGTCCAGAGGCTGATTTCTCCGTGGCGAACTTTGCCGCCGCCGGAGGTGATCGTCCAGACTTGTGCGTCTGCCGGGGGCTTGGCCAGCTGCTCGGGTGCAACTTGGCCAAAGGCAATTCCGCAACTTGCGAGGACCAAGGGGACGATGCTGCGCAGGATCATTCTCAGTTCTCCCATGGTCAGGTGTGGGACCGCCAAGTGGAGCATGAATAATAGTTCAGCAGAGGTTCGAAGACAATGACTGCGTGACCAGCAGTGCGCTTAGTTGAAGCGAATGTGACTGCCAACCCGGCCGTATTCATCCAATAAGGCTCTAATTCTACTTCTGTCTGTATCACCGGCTAACTGGAAGTTGCCCCGCCACCCTGTCACGCGGCATAGCGATGCCCTGAAGACTCCCTTTTCTTCGTCCTGGTTGCCCACGATCGCGTGGATCATGGGAGATCGCTTCTGCAAACGGGTGTTCACTGTTTGGATGTTGGGATATGATTTCGCTCATGCTCTCGAATGAGCGCGCGAATACAATTCAGCACGCCGCGCTGGACCAGGCAAAGGCGCGTGCGCCGTTCCGCCAGGGTATAGGATGAGTTTCGCCTCCAGATTCTTTGTGGTCTTCACGCTGGCGCTTATCGTGTCCGTCGGCCTGATTGCGGCGGGCGTGACGCTGGAGATGCACCGCGCCTTCGACGAGCGCAGCCGCGAGCAACGGGGCGCGCTGGTGGCGCAAGTCCAGCACGAACTCGAGCGCCGCCAGCAGGAAATCGCCCGGCGCGTGCAGGAAGTCGCCGACGCGGAGGGTACTGTGCGCATGGCCATTGACCTGCTCAGCCGCCCGAAGGCCGACATTTCCGCATACGCTAACGACGCGCTCGGCGTCTCCCGTTCCCGCCACCTCGACTTCCTCGACTTCGTGAGCAGCGACGGCTCGATTTTCTCCTCCGCGGAATGGCCCGCGCGGGTCGGCGCGAGCCTGCCCTGGGTGACGCAGGCGGACACCTGGGCCGCACGCGGCGCGTTTCTGACCAAGGTGGATACGCCGGATGGCCCAGCGCTCGGCCTGCTCGCGGTGTCCACGGTGCGGGTGGGCGACAAAGACCTTTACGTGGCTGGCGGCGAGAGGGTGGACAAGGGCCTGCTCACGGCAGTCGCGTTCCCTCCCGGCATGCGGGCGCTGCTCTATGTGGACCTCGACCCCAGCTTCCAGGAAACGAACCTGGTCGGCGAGTCCGGCCCTGTGGCGCAGGCCGAGCGCCTCGCGCCATTCGTCAACCAGGTGCGGCGGCAGCCCGTTCCGCAGACGTTTCAGATCGCGTGGACGCCGGACCGCACCGGCGCCGAGACGTTTCAAGCGCTGCCTCTCCTGGGCCGGCAAAATGAACTCCTCGCCGTGCTGTTCCTGGGCAGCACGCAGAATGATGCCGTACTGTTTGAACGCCGCATACTGTTGCTCGCCGCGCTGGTGGGGGCCGCCGGACTTCTGTTCGGGGTTCTGCTGAGCTGGTGGGGCGCGGCCCGTTACCAGCGCCCCGCTCTGGCGCTGACCGAGGGTCTCCGGCAGGTTTCGCAGGGTGATTTGAACGCCCGGGTGAACGTGTGCGGTCACAACGAAATGGCGCAACTGGCCGGCGAGTTTAACCGCATGAGCGAACAACTGGGCGATGTCTGGGAGCGCCGGCGCCAGGCCGAGCACGTGGCGGCTTGGCGGGATGTGGCCCGTGGGCTGGCGCGGGAAATCGAGAGGGCCCTCGCTCCTTTGCAAACCGCCGCAGACAATCTCGAGCGCGCCCGGCAGGAGAATCCCGAACTGCTCGACGAGGTCGCGCGCGGGTCCGCCGAAGCCTTGGCTCCCGGCCTTGCCGGTTTCAAGACCGTCGCCGGGCGATTTCAGAACTTCGCCAGGGTTCCGGCGCTGGCGCTGGGGCCGGTCAACCTGAACGACCTCGTACGTCGCGCCGTGAAGCTCTTCGAGCCGCAGTTCAACGCCGTTGGCCGTCCGACCATCACGCCCGAACTGCACCTCGATGAAGCCATCCCTGCAATCCAAGCCGACTCCGCGTTCCTCGAGCGCGCCATTGAAAATCTCGTACTGAACGCCATGGACGCCATGCCCGGCGGCGGCGTCCTGATGCTGCGTACGATCCCACGGGAGGATGGCCTCGCTTTGGAAGTGGCCGATACTGGGATCGGGATGTCCGCGGAGGATCGCGAACACAGCTTTACGCCCGGCTACTCGATCAAGCCGCACGGCGCAGAGATGGGCCTCGCCGTCGTGCAATCCATCATTGCCGACCACGGCGGGCGCATTTTTATCGAGAGCGAGCCGGGCGTCGGCACTTCCTTCCATGTTTATCTGCCGAGCCAGCCGCCCGAACGAGGTCCGCGCGTTGTGGCTAATCAGCCGGCGAACTCCGAATAACGACGGCGCCCTGCCCGGGTAGCCACGTTCTTCTGGCCGCCCACGGCGCCCCATGCGACAATTTCGCTGATGGAAATTCTTCCTGCTTTGGCCGTGGCCGGAGGCCTCGGTGCGGCGACCGGGATTCTTGCCTGGGGCGCGGTGGCGCCTTCCTCGCAGTTCTTCGGCCCCACGATCACTCATACGGGAAACCCCTCCGCCTTGGCGCTCACCTTCGACGACGGCCCGAATCCCGCAGTCACCCCGGCGCTTCTTGAGCTGCTCGATCGTTATCAGGCCAGGGCAACATTTTTTCTTATCGGCCGGCGGGTTCGCGCCGTTCCGGCTCTGGCGCAAGAGATTGCCGTGCGCGGCCATGCCATCGGCAACCATACCGACACGCATCCCGCGCTCACATTTTGTTCTGAGCGACGCATCGAAGAAGAGCTCACGCGATGCGACCGGGCCATCGAAGCCGCCACGGCTTGCAAGCCTTGTTGGATGCGGCCGCCTTTCGGCTTTCGCGGGCCGCAACTCGCCCGAGTCGTCCGCCGCCGGGGAGGCTCGCAGGTAGCCATGTGGTCGGCCTGGGCGCATGACTGGAAGCCGCAGCCGGCCGGTCCGGTCATTCAGCGCTTGCGCCACGCGCGCGGTGGCGATATTGTCCTCCTGCATGACGGAGACCATCGTGTGCTGGAGGGAGACCGGCGCCACACCGTTGCCGCGCTCGAACACTGGCTGCCGCGGTGGCGTGACGCAGGGCTTCGCTTTGTAAGCCTCGACGAGTTGAAAGAACAGGACAGGGCAGGGTGAGATGGACGAAAAACGCTTCTACGACGAAAAGGAAGAAACCAAGCAACTCTCGCTGGTCTGTCCGCACTGCCATCAGGAAAATACCTATCCCGTCCGCTGGATGGTTCGCACCAAGAAGGGCCAGATTCCACCGGGAGCGAATGATCAGGACCGCGAACACTTCGCGCACGCCCGGTCTTACATGGTCCGCGTGGACAACATGGTCGCGTGCCGCAATATTCGCTGCCGCAAGCGCTTCGACTTGACCGGGCAGACCGTCTTCCTGATTTAGCGTGCCCGCGCTGCCAGACTAGTCCCTCACAAGGCATCCCGGCCAAGCAGGAACGCATCTCTTGGCCAGAAGGGTTTGAGGGGGAGACGACATGAAGAACGCGTTCCTGCGCAGCTGCGCGGCTGGGACTTTCTTGTTGGCGTCCGGATTCGTCGTCATTGCTCGCGGACAAGGGGCGGGCCCCATGGCGTCGGCCACGGCGGCTCAGAATCCAGCGCCGCATCTTGCCGAGCAGAATCCTGCGTCGCAGGCTTCTGGCGCGACCGCCTCCGCGCAGGGAGTGAAAATTGTCGTTCCCAGCGGAACCCACCTCCCGCTCGTGCTGCACAACGCTGTTTCCACGCGCGGCGCGCGTCCCGGTGACCCCGTCTATTTTGAGACACTCTTTCCCGTTATGGTCGACGGTAAGGTCGTGATTCCTGCTGGCTCGTACGTCAGTGGGGAAGTGGCGGAATCCAAGCGCCCCGGGCGGGTCAAGGGCCGCGGCGAGCTGATGATTCGATTGAAGACCATGATTCTCCCCAATGCCTACATGATCAATCTGGCGGCCTCGCCGAGCAGCGCCGGCACCGGTGGCGGCGAGACTGTCAGCCGCGAGGGGCAAATCAAGGGTGACACTGACAAGGGGTCCGACGTGGGCACCGTAGTCAAGACCACCGGCGCGGGCGCGGGCATCGGTGCGGTAGCCGGAGGCGCCAAAGGAGCGGGAATCGGCGCGGGGATCGGAGCCGCCGCCGGTCTCGGTGCTGTCCTGCTAACCCGCGGTCCTGAGGCCGAACTGCCTCGCGGCACCACTCTCGAAGCCGTTCTGGATCGCCCGCTCTATCTCGATGCTGACAAAGTCCAGTTCACTAGCCCGGGACAAGCCTCAACGCTTACCGGCCCGCCCAATCGAGAGCACCGCGGCGGCATCCCGTTCTAGCGGAAGCCTCGCGCGCCGTGACGACGGCATCGAGAGGCGCGTCTGGATGCCGCGCGTTATTCTGAACGCATCCGACCAGGAAGTGTGATGAGACTCACGGTAGCCTGCCGGGGCAGCGTTTCGTCCGCGCTACTGGCCGCGCCTTGCTAGCGGTGCGGCGACTACGGTAGGCGCAGCGCGTCGCTCGCCAGCTTTTCGATGAATTCACGGTCCGCGGGAAGGAAGTTCATGCTGGTGAGAGCCCTCGGCTCCTCCCACGCAATCTGTTCGAAGGCCAGATTCCGAATACAATCGCCTGCCATGCTTGTTGCAAAGAACACCAGCTCCAATGGCTCGTTTAGCTCGGCGTAGGTGTGCCGCGTGCGATAGATCTCAGGGCCGATGGCCGCGGCCACGCCCAATTCTTCTTGCAGTTCGCGGGCCAGCGCGGCTTCCAGAGTCTCGCCGGCATGAACTTTTCCGCCCGGAAACTCCCACATCAGCTCGAACGGAGTCCCGCGCCGCCGCTGACACACCAGCAGCTTGCCCTCCGACTCAATCAGCGCCGCCACTACAAGCAGCATTTGTGCAGTCCGGTAAATGATGCCAGCAAAAGGGCGCCACAAAGGAAAAAGCGCCGGGAAGCCAACGCTCCCCGGTGCCTCTGCTCCGAAAAACGTGACTATTGCGCCTTTTCTACCTTGGTGACCGCTGCCTTCGGCATCTGCCAGATCAACCCCGCATCGTCGGCGGAGTGCGGGAAATACTGCAAGGATTTCTTTCCCGAAGGCAGCAGCACGATGTCGGCCCGGCGGTTATAGGCGAGCCAGTCGCCCGTCGCGTTGCGCAGGCGCGCCTTGGGCGGCTGGTTCGGATTTGCCGCCTCCAGATTCTTCACCGTGTTGCGGTCCATGGGCCGCTCCTTGCCGTAGAACGCCGTCTGCACCTTGTCGGCAGGGACGCCTTGCTGCACCAGGTACTGCTTCACCCGCTGCACGCGCCGCTCGCTCAAGTCCGAGTTGTGCCGGACCGAGCCGCGCGTGTCCGCATAGGCCTCTACCGAAAGCTTGGCGTCGGGATCGTACTCGAGGTACCTCTTGAAGCTTCCGGCCAGGGTTGCCAAAGCCAGTTGCTGGCTGCGGACCAGGCCGGTCTGCGCGTGTTTCGCATCCGGATAATCGGTGGGGAAAAACACGCTTTGCAACACGACGGTCGGAATCGGCTCTACCGAACCCGTGATGTGCAGCGACGCAGTCTGCGTGGCTGAGCCGCCGCAAACGTTCGTCGCGTTGAGCGTGAACTTCTTCGTTTCATTTACGATTCGCGCGGGTTGACCCTCGGGAACCTGCGCAGTATTTGCTGGCTCGCCCTTAATGGTCTGGCTGCCGCTCGCATCCACCTTGCCCAGCGGGTCAATGGAAATGGAGTCGGCATTAGTGGTCTGCCAGCTCAACGTGGAGCTGGCCTGCGTGATCACTCTGTCGCCGATCTTGCGATACGCGAGTTCGGCGGGATTCGCGCTCAGGCTGGCATCCACCTTCGTGTTGACGTTGACGGTCCCGCTTCCTTTCACTATTCCGCCCGGGCCCGCCGCGCTGAAGTCATATGTCGTGGTGGCGTGCGGCGACACCGTCTGGCTTCCACTGGCCGGCACCGTGCCGATGCCGCTGATGTTGGCGTCCACCGTGTCAGCGGTTTGCCAGGTCAGCGTGGACGTCTGCCCGCAATTGATGTTCGCGGGACCGAAGCTAAAACTCCCCGTGGCGGGCGCCACGGCAATCTGTGCGCTCGCGATTCCGGCCTTGAACCGTCCCAGATTCTTAAGGTTTTCCCCGCGCTTCCAGTCGCTGGTGGTCTGCGCGCCGTTCTTATTGAGGTCAATTGTGACTTTCTTGTTGGCTGCGATGATCACATCGCCGGACCACAGCGTCTTACCCTGGCGTGTGACCGTGAGATGATGAGTGCCGGGCGGCAGCAGCAGATTCTGGTGCCAGATCCAATCCCAGTCGAACTCGTCCACGTGGCCGACGAAATAGCCGGGCGTCGTTCCATTGGATAGAACGGCTGCTCGGGGGTCGCCCTTGAACTGAACGTCGCCAAACGGCCCGGCGACATTCGCGCCCGTTGCCTCCAGCTTGACCTCGAGCGGGGTGGTCTTTCCCGCGTCAATCGTCACGTCCTGCGTGGACAATTTGTAGCCGTAGTTCGCCACCTGGATGGTGTGTTTGCCGGGGCTGAGAGACAAAGTCCTGCTGCCCTCCCGGATGGCGTTTCCATCTACAAAGATATAGGCCTGTTTCGGCGTTACCTTGATCTTTAATTTGCCATTTTGCGCGAAACTCGCCGTCGCGCCGAGCGCGAAAGCCAAAACGAAACTGAGGACGTACCCGAGTCGTCGCATGTGCATTTCTCCTGGACCAGCCGTAGGCGAATTAATGGTGTGCTCTCTCGCGCCCCGACGAGAAAACACAGGCTAGGACATTCCAAAGTATCTTTCCATTCCTTCTGCTGTCAATAAGATTCGCCGATTCGGGCGCTCCCGCGTTCCCGCGCGCGACCAACGCGCCCCCCAGACTTGTCATATACTTTGATGCGGTGTTCAACGAGACTGTTCTCGATCACTTCCGTAATCCGAGGAATGCCGGCGAACTTCCCGGTGCCACGGCCACCGTCGAAGTGACAAATCCCGTGTGCGGCGATGTCTTGTGCCTTTCCGTGCGAGCTGAAACCGGGCGCATCAGTGCTGCGCGCTTCAAGACCCAGGGATGCGTGGCCGCCATCGCCGCCAGCTCCGTCCTCACCGAAATGCTCGCGGGCCGCACACCCGCCGAAGCCCGCGCCATCACCCCGCAACAAATCTCGGAAGCTCTAGGAGGGCTGCCAGCGGCCACTTTCCATGCCGCGCAACTCTGCGCCGACGCCGTCGCCGAAATTGCGCGCAAGCTTTGAACTGGAACCTCCTAGCTCACTCGCCACCCGCACTCTGCAACGCGCGCCGCAATGTTTCCGCATCGTTCAAATTCAGAACCACGCCTTCCTCGTCCGTAGGCACTCCGACGACCTCCGCCGCGTGTGCCCACACCACCTGCCGCGCGCCCACCTCCGGCGACGCACCTAGCAATTCCCCATAAAGCGACGCGCGAAAAATCAGCGGATGGCCGCGCCTCCCGCGATAGGTCGGCAGAACAACGGCCGCCTTGGGGTTGTCGTCGAATGCTTCGATGAGCCGCGCCACCAGCGCCGCGGAAATCAGGGGATGGTCCACCGGGCAGAGGATCAGGCCTTCGCTGCCGCCCTCCGGAAGGCTTCGAATCGCGGCCTGAATGGAAGAGAGTTGCCCCTTCGGCCAATCGGGATTCACCACTACTGTAGACAGATCCACGTGTAACTTTTCACGGAGCTGGTCCGCGCTGGCTCCCAGCACGACGCGAACGATTCCCACGCGCGGGTGCCGCGTCACCTCCAGCAGATGTTCGACAAAAGTTTTCCCGCGATAGGGAAGCAGCGCTTTGGGTGTGCCCATGCGGCGGGATTCGCCGGCGGCGAGGATGGCGACGGTCAGCATTTTCTTGCGCCGCCCGCCCAGCTCAGCCGCGGCGCGCGACGGAGTGGGTCAGTTGGTGAGACTTGTGCGGCAGATTCTGCGCGTTGCGGCGTACCGCGATGAGTTCCGCCACGATGCTGACGGCGATTTCTTCCGGCATGAGCGCGCCGATGTCCAGACCCACCGGGGCGTGCACGCGCTCAAATTCCGACGTGGCGTAACCTTCGCGTTCGAGCGCGTGATAGATGGAAAGGACCTTGCGCCGGCTCCCGATCATGCCGATGTAGCGCGCCTCCGTCCGCACCGCCCAGGCCAGCACGCGCATGTCGTCCTTGTGGCCTCGCGTGACGATCAGCAGGTAGCTCGAAGGGTTCGGCTGAATCTTCGCAAACGCATCTTCATAGGAGGTAAAAATCTCGCGTGCCATGGGAAACCGCTCGGCATTGGCAAACGACGCCCGGTCGTCCACCACGCCGATGGCAAATCCCGCGTCGCTGGCTACACGCGATACCGCCAGCGAAACGTGCCCCCCGCCGAAAATGTAGAGTGTTGGCTGCGGCAGAATTGGCTCCACGAAAATCTCCAGTGTCCCCCCGCAGATTAACCCCGTGTCGTAGGCGGCGTCGTTATTCAGATTGAAGGTCATCTTCCGCGGCTGCTCGTTCTGCATCACTTCCTTGGCCGCCGCCCAGACTTCCGCTTCCACGCAGCCGCCCCCGATGGTTCCTGCGATGGAGCCGTCTTCGCGCACCAGCATGCGCGAGCTCTCATAGCTTGGAATCGAGCCGTTAGTGTGGACGATGGTGGCCAGCGCCCCGCGCCGCCCGGCGCGGCGCAGCCGCACCACCTCTTCGAACAGGTCCATAACCAATTATCAGCCTACGTCGCCCCGCCGCGGGATGTCAATTTATTGTGCTGTACGGTAGCGGCTCACTCTTGCTAACTTAGGCGACTTCGCGGCTCCGTTAGGAGGTAGACCGGTGAAAACACGCAATCTCGGCAAGTCAGGCCTGCAAGTTTCGCTGGTGGGGCTCGGCTGCAACAATTTTGGCATGGCCTGCGACCTCGAAGCCTCCCGTGCGGTCATCCACCAGGCCCTCGACCTCGGCATCACCCTGTTCGATACCGCCGACGTCTATGGCAACTGCGGCGGCTCGGAGACCATCCTCGGCCAGGTCCTCGGCCCGCGCCGCAAGGACATTGTGCTGGCGACCAAGTTTGCCATGCCCATGGACCAGGCTGGCGTTCTTCAAGGAGCCTCGCGCCGTTACATCCTTTCCGCCGTCGAAGCCAGCCTCAGCCGCCTGAGAACGGACTGGATTGACCTCTATCAGGTCCACCGTCCGGATCCGCTCACGCCGCTCGAAGAAACTCTGCGTGCTCTCGACGACCTCGTTCGCCAGGGCAAGGTGCGTTACGTCGGTTGCTCGAACCACCCGGCCTGGCAGGTGGTCGAAGCCCAATGGATTACCCGTGAAGTGGGCGCGCACGCCTTCGTCTCGTGCCAGGATGAATACAGCCTGCTGATGCGTGACGCCGAGCGCGAACTGCTTCCGGCCATGGAGGCGCATGGCCTAGGCTTGCTACCGTATTTCCCGTTGGCCTGCGGGCTGCTTTCCGGCAAGTACAAGCGCCATCAGATGCCGGAAGGCGCGCGCCTTGCAAAAATCGCTAGACTCGCCGAGCGCTATTTCACGGAGGACAACTGGCGCATTGTCGAAAGCCTTGCAGAATTTTGCGCCACTCGCGGCCACACGCTGCTCGAGCTCGCATTTAGCTGGCTCGCCGCTAGACCCTGCGTTTCGAGCGTCATCGCCGGAGCCACGAAGCCGGCTCAGGTGGAACAAAATGTCCACGCTGTCGAATGGCAACTCACGCTGGATGAGTTGGCCGAAGTGGACCGCCGCACCAAGAAGAGCCCCTGAAACCGATGCGCCGTGAAACGACCAGTGACGATCCGATCAGGATCGTCATCCTGAGGAACACCGTGACGAAGGACCTCTCTGCTGAGGGCACCGATGCGCCGTGAAACAACGAGCGTCTCCCAAGAAGACTATCTAAAAGCCATCTGGGAGATTGTCCAGGAAGGGCAGATCCCCATCAGCGCGCGCCTGGCCGAAGAGTTGCGCGTGACGCCTCCGGCGGTCACCGCTGCCCTCAAGCGCATGGCCCGCACCGGTTATCTCCGCGTGCGCCGCGACGGTCGCATCGAGTTGACTTCGAAAGGGAAGCGTGCGGCACACCACCTGGTCCTGCGCCACCGCTTGGCCGAGAAGCTTCTCACCGACGTGGTTGGACTGGCATGGTCCCGTGCCCATGAGGAGGCCGAGCGCCTCGAACACGGCATCTCGCCCGAGGTCGCGCGCCTGCTCCTGCGCCGCTTCGGACGCGATAGTTGCTGTCCCCACGGTGTGCCGCTATTCGGCGGGATGGCCCGTCTCCGGCGCCGGCAGGGCGCCCTGCGCCTCTCGGATGCCCCGGTAGGCCACGCCTACGAAGTGCTACGCGTGTGGGAAAAGGACCCCCGCTTCCTCGAATTTCTCGAGCAACGCCACCTGCGCCCTGCCGCACGCGTGCGCGTCTGCAACCGCGAATACGACGAGACGATGGGGCTCACGGTTGCCGGCCATGGCTCGACGCGCGTGCATCTTGGCAAGCCCGCGACCGAGCGCATCTGGGTTCGCCGGATATTGTGATTCGTGATTTGTAATTCGTGATTCGTGAAGGTAGCCGAGCCGCGCCGATCTTGGTACGCTTGCACGGCACGCTTATCGCCACCTGCCGGTCCATGTTGAACGCTCTGCGCTACTACTGGATCATCGCCAAAGGCTATCGCCTGCGCCCCTGGAAATCCCCCTACATCCAATGGCGCATGGAAACCTTCTTCGGCGCAGAAGCTGCCGATCTTGATGCTCGCAAATTCTTCCGCCTCATGTGGCGCGAACGCGCCCGCATGGAACGCTTCCTCGCCTGGGTTTCCGACCAGCGCCGCCACTTGAAGATGCAAATGTAGCGCCGCTTTGACCCACCAGCCCTGGGGGCTGAGCAAAATGCTTGCATAAGCGGGTCCCCAGTGGTATGGTGGCGCCGTTCGATGAACGCCCACGCAGCTCCGCGCACCACCGGCTTCACTTGAAGCTGACCTCCAAAACGTCGGTCCGCCGTTATCCCATTCCGTCGCTGACTTCGTAGCAACTGCTCTCCGCCTCGCAGCCGGAGCAGGAATCTACATTTGGCTTTTTCCGGGTCGCTATCCGGACAGCCATTCGGCGAGCTCGTTTTTCAGCTGACGACGGGACCAGTGAAACTATCGTGCCCAGGAAAGGAGGGCTTGTGCGTGTGGAACGAAAGTCAATTCAATAACGGTCTCATAACGACTGCCACCGAACGCAGGATTTTGCCACAAAAGCGCACGAAGTCGCTCGTGTGGCTAGCGCCGGTAGTCATTGCCCTTGCGATGCTGGCCCCGCAGCGTGCGTTCGCTCAGGGTTGAATCCTGACCCGGAATATCGCGCCCGTGATTGGCGCGCAAGTCGGCCCGTATTTGCAGAAGGGCGAGTGGCAAGCGAACGTGTCGATGTCGCAGTTCCAGACGAACCAGGAGTACCTGGGCACCGCCCTGAGGGAAACCCTCGAAGAGGCGGGTACCGAGGTAATAGAAGGATCCACCTCCCTGGACCTACAGGGAACTTATGGCGTCACTCAGCAAACCAGCGTGACGCTGGAGGTCCCGGTGATACTCAATTATCACTGGAGCGCTGTCCTTGGAGACGGTAAGCGTCATGAAGATACCGCGCGCGGTCTCTCCGACATGATGCTCTCCGCACACCGTTGGTTCTTTGACTGTACGAAGCACACCAATCAGAACATTTCGATTGGCCTGGGTGTAAGAATGCCCACGGGTAACGCGAACGCTCAGTGGCCATTTCCCAACGCTCTAGGCCAAGACATTACCGAGCGGGCTGTGTTCACCGGCGCTCAACTGGGCAGCGGGGCGTGGGGGCTGGCCCCAATCTTGGAGGGGTTCAAGCAATTCAAGTATTTCACCATATTCGGAACCGGGAGTTACCTCTTTAGCCTGCGCGGTCAGAACAACACTTACTCTTTTGGGGCCGCAATAAGCCCGGCTGGACCCACTTCAGTGCCGGCGAACAGCCGGTACAATTCCACGCCGGACTCGTATTTCGTCCATAATGGAGTAGCTGCCCCCATCCCCATCCCCCGATTGAGCGGACTCTCCGGGCTCTTTGCTTGGCGGATGGTGGGGGTGCCCGTGCACAACGTCTTTGGGCCCACCACGGGTTTCCGCCAGCCCGGGTATTTTGTGACCGTCGAACCGGGCTTGAATTTCGATACGAAGTTAGCGACATACAGCTTCAGCGTGCCATTACGCGTGGCCCAGAAGGTGGAGGCTTCGCTCGGTTCCCCGAAAGCTTCGGACTTTGCGCCGCACTTGATCCTTGTGAGTGTCAGCTTTAATTTTGGCGGAGGTAGCAAATCAGCGGCGCCTGCGGATGCCGCTGGTCCGTAGACTACGCTTGGCGCGAATCTCGCGGGTTGGTGAGGTGCCAGAAACGGCTCGATGCTTCCAGTAATTCGAGGAGTCGTTTCTGGTCCCAACCTGCCAGTACGGGAATGGATTCTTGGCGAATGGGTTTAGGAGGGGCTATGTCTATTCCTGCGTCGGGCCAGGTGAACGAGGCGGCAGGCTTCAGGCGCCCGGCTTTGCGGAGCGGATTCTTCGTTGCCACCGTCCTTCTCTGCGTGCTCGCGGCGGCTGTTCCCCCGGCTATAGGGAGCAGCAAGCCCCCGGACAAATTCAAGCCATTCAAGCTAAAGACTCTCGACGGCACTCAGAAAACGCTCCAAGATTTCCAAAACAAGCTTACGTTAGTCGAGTTTTTCTATCCGCGCTGCCCTTATTGCAACGTTGCGCTTCCTGAGGTCCAAAGGATCTACGACAAATACAAGGACAAAGGGCTGTCCGTGGTATGGATCAATGTCCTGCCGGAGGAAAACAAGCTGATTGCCAAGTGGCAGGAGGAGCACCATTTCACCATCCCCGTGCTCATCGGCGCATCCCAAGAGTCTTTGCAACGGGATTACCGCTTGATCTCAACGCCGACATCTTATCTTCTCGGTGAACAAGGCGAAGTGCTCCTCTACCAAGGCGAGTACAAATCGGGCGACGAGAAAGTCCTTGAAGCAAAGATCGCCGAGGCCCTCAATATCGCGCCGTAACGACGGGGCGATTGGGTTCTTTTCATGGATGCGGTAACAAATTCCCGTGACGATGTCGAGACTCCAGTCCTTCTCGGGGATCTCCAGCGAATGAAGGGAAGCCGTTGCCAAGCCTGCTCGGCTCCACTCTGTGGTCATCAGACGCTGATGAGTCTCGTCGCGGGCAAGGATTTACTTGAGCGCCTAATTCATAGGCAACCGACGGCCGTTTCCCGAATCCGAATACGAAAACAGAAAGAGCTGACACCGGCGCGGTGGCGCACGTGAGCCTTTTGCGTCGAGCATGGTGATCGAAGTTGACGCTGGTCCGGACGAACCCGATACGAGGAGATGCACGATGGGCAATGTGTGGAAGCTCGATGAGGCGGGAACGAAACTTCTGGCGAAAGCAGATGAGATCGCGCAGGAAGTGACTCAGCCGCTGGCGGCGAAGATTGATGAAGAGGGACGGTTCCCGAAAGAAAACCTCGAAGCGCTTCGGAAAGCGGGCCTACTGGCGCTGGTGAGCGCGAAGTCGGTGGGAGGGCACGGGCAAGGACTGCGTGCAGCGGTCGCGGTGGCGGAGCGAATTGCGCGCGAGTGCCCCTCGACGGCGATGATTGTGATCATGCACTACATCGCGACGACGACAATCGAGAAGCATGGTACGGAAACGATGAGGGAGTCGATCGCCCAGCAGGGAAAGCTGGCGACGCTGGCATTTTCCGAGTTTGGATCGCGCAGCCACTTCTGGGTGCCGGTCAGCACAGCGACGAAGGGCGTGGACGGCGTGCGTCTGAACGCGGCGAAGCAACTGATTACTTCAGCCGGATGCTGCGACATCTACGTGTGGTCGAGCAAACCCGCGGCAGCGGAGGGACTCAGTTCCATCTGGGTAGTGCCAGCGGACTCGAAGGGGCTTACCATTCCGAGGCCATTCGTAGGTCTCGGGCTGCGCGGAAATTGTTCCGCGCCGATCACCGCGAAGGACGTGCTGATCCCGGAGTCGAACCTGCTGGGCGAGGATGGCAAGGGGTTCGAAGTGATGATGGGAATCGTGCTTCCGTTCTTCAGCCTGAGTAACTGCGCGGTGTCGGTGGGAATGATGTTAGGAGCCCTCGCGCGAGCCGTGGGTCACGTGACGAATTCGAGGTACAGCTACGACGGATCGAAAATAGCAGATTTGCCGCAGGTCCGCGGGCACCTTGCGAAGATGCAGTTGAAGCTTGACATGGTGCGCGGATTCCTGCTCGACGCGCTGGACGCGGTCGAAACGGGCCGCGAGGATGCAACGCTGCGCGTTCTCGAAGCGAAGCTGGCCGGCGCGGAAACTTCGCTTGAAGTGCACGACCTGGCGATGAGGGTGTGCGGAGGAGCGGCGTTCCGCAAGGATGTCGGCGTGGAGAGGTTCTTCCGCGACAGCCGCGCGGCCGGGGTGATGGCGCCCGTCTCGGACGCGCTGTACGAGTTCATCGGGAAAGCGGTCTGCGGAATGCCGGCGTTCTAATATCTGGCGGATTGCCAGAACGGAGCGTTATGGGAAAGCGAAGAACGACGAGCCTGCGGGCGACAGGGAGAAATCGAACGAAGGCCCAAGGCGCCGGGGTGTTGCGGATCGGCGCCGTGGCGTACCACCCGAAAGTGGTCACCATTTGGGAAGGTTTTCGAGTCTACTTCGAGAACCGAGGCGTGAAGATCGACTACGTCCTCTATTCGAACTACGAGACTCAAGTAGATGCGATGCTGAACAACATCATCGACCTCGCATGGAACTCACCCCTTGCCTGGGTGAGGAGTCAAATGCTTTCCAGAGGAGGATGCTGTGCCCTCGCGATGCGTGACACGGATCGCGACCTGACGACGCTTGTCTTAGTCCGCAGGAACTCCGGTGTTGTTTCGTTGAAGGATCTCAAGGGGAAGACCATCGCGGTGGGCGCGTCGGACTCGCCACAAGCGACCCTTATTCCGCTGGCGATGCTGGCGGATGCGGGTATCGAACCGGGCCAGGACTGCGGCGTTGTTTACAACAACGTGATGGTCGGGAAACACGGCGACCACATCGGGGGCGAACGCGACGCTGCGCGCGCTCTCGCCGATGGCCGGGTGGATGCCGCCTGCGTGCTGGACGGAAACTTTTCGACCTTTGTGAACGACGGAACTCTCGATTCCGGCACAACCGCCGTTGTGGCCAAGACTGCGCCGTACGATCACTGCAATTTCACTGCGCTGGCGAAGGTCTCCGACGCCAGACGCCGGATCTTCGTAGACTGTTTGCTCGGAATGTCGTTCGATGATCCATCCGTGCGAGAGTTGATGGAAATGGAAGGATTGAAGCGCTGGCTGCCGGGCCGCACTAGCGGATATTCTCAGCTGGAGCACGCCGTGGAGCGGTTTCACTTCTATGCCTGACGCAGCAGATTTCGCCGAAGATCTTCTAACCGCCGCGATTCTCGAAGATCTCCTGCGCATGCGTGGAAGCCACTGCCAAGAGTGCGGAGCCGCCCTCTGTGGCCATGAGATGCTGATGAGTCTCGTCGCGGGATACAAGGAAAGCCCACGATGCTTGTCGTGTTTGGCTCGACTGCTGGGACAACGCCGCGAGCAGTTACGCGACTACCTCTTGGGCTATATCAAGAGCCGCCCGTGCCGCCAGTCCGGCTGGCTGTGGGCCAACCGCGAAGAGGGAACTGATCCCGACGCGCTTCCCAGGTGTATGTGGCCGCCCGGAGGCATCGCCGAGAAAGAAGGCCCCTTGCCGCCGCGCGCGACCGCACCGGCTCGCGATTCTACGCCCCCTCCGGTCGCGGACGCCGAGTGGGACGCCGGAGTCACGGGCTGCGGCGAGCTGGTCATGGGCATTCGGATGCGGCTCCAGCCGATGGCGCCAGGGCAAGTCTTGAAACTGACGGCAACCGATCCAGGAGTTCCCGAAGACCTTCCGGCTTGGTGCCGCTTAACGGGACATAGGTTGTTGGCTTCCAATCATCCAGAGTACTGGATTCAACGAAAGGGGAACTAAATCAATGCCTGGAAAGTTTTGTGTGGCTCTTACGTTCGGCAAGGACAATACGGACAAGGCGACCGTCGCTTTCGTGGTCGCCAACGCCTCAGTGGCTTCCGATAAGGAAACGCTCGTCTTCCTCAGCATTGAAGGCGTGCGGCTTTCCCAGAAGGGTTTTGCCGACAGCATTCACGAAGAGGGGTTCGCGCCCCTCAAGGAGCTCATGACCAACTTCGTCAACGGCGGCGGCAAGATTTGGGTCTGCTCACCCTGCTTTAACAAGCGCAAGCTTGATCCGAACAATCTCGTCCCCGGAGCAACCATTGTCGGCGGCGCCAAGCTCGTGGAGTTCCTGAGCGAGGGCGCTCCCTGCGTCAGCTTCTAGCGAGGGAGGCCGATGGAACCGGCGGCGCGCCATTCGTTCGATCCCGACGTCTCTTTTGACGGCGGCAACTTGGATTGTGGCAGCGGGCTCCTCCTCCTGATCCGCAAACACATTGATCCGTTGCCGCCCGGCGGGATCCTCGAGATCCGTTCGACGGAAATCTCTGTGGAAGAGGATCTCCCGGCCTGGTGTCGCCTCACGGGCAACGAGTTCATTTCCTGGACGCGCCAGGGCGACCAGCGAAGTTTTCTAGTCTGCAAAGGCGCGCTGGCCAACCGTGCGCAAGCGCCTCCGGCCTCGGCGAAGCGATTCACCTCCCAGCCTCCAGTCGCGGTGCATATCCCACGAGTCCTTCCCCCGCCGGCGCCTGCCCCGGAGATTCCGCCTTTGTCGGTCATGGGCATTGGGAGCTGGCCCCGGCCGCGCTGGATGCTCCAGGCCATTCACGACCATCTCGAAGGGCGTCTATCGGATGCTGACTTTCAGGTCACCGCCGATGACGCCGTTCGTCTGGCCGTCGAAGCCCAACTGCGCGCCGGCGTCGACGTAGTCACCGACGGCGAGCAGCGCCGCGATAACTACTCCAGCTTCGTCGGGGGCCTGCTCGACAACTGCCTCCTGGTTCCTCTCACCGACCTCTTGCCCTTGGTGGATGATCCCGCGCATTTCCAGGAGGAAATGAAAAGCCTCGACGTGCCCGCGGACAAAGTGCGCCATCCGGCGGTCTTCGGTCCCATCGGCAGAAGCAAGCCGCTGGCTGTCCACGAGCTGGAATTTCTGAAATCGCTCACCAATAAGCCTGCAAAGATCGCGCTTCCCGGCCCTTACTTACTCACTCGAACGATGTGGATGGAATGCCTCAATCCTCACGCCTACGAATCACGCGAGCATCTGGCCGAGGACGTCGTCCGGGTTTTGCGCGAAGAGTTGCACTTCCTCCTGGTGGCCGGCGCAGCCCTCGTGCAATTCGACGAACCCGTGTTGAGCGAGGTGGTGTTCACCGGCACCAAAGCGTCGCGCACATTCATGTGCGGCGCCCTCAGCGAGAAGAAAGACCCCGAGTCCGAATTGGCTTTCGCTCGCAGCCTCATCAACCGCGTGGTGGAAGGCGTGCCTCGCGCGCGCACCGCGCTGCACATCTGTCGAGGGAACTGGACCCCGGATGAATCGGCGGCGCTGCGCGGCAGCTACGAATCGCTCCTGCCGCTGCTGCGCGAACTTCAAGTCGGCACGCTGTTCCTGGAGCTTTGCACGCCGCGCGCGGGAGAAATGGCCGTGCTGAAAGACCTTCCGCGCGAGATGCGCATCGGCGTGGGGGTGGTGAACCAGAAGAATCCCGCCGTGGAGACGGTGGACGAGATTGTCGCGCGGGGCAGGGAAGCGATGCGCATTTTCGGCGCTGATCGCGTCCTGCTGACTCCTGACTGCGGCTTTGCAACCTTCGCGGACAATCCGGTGGCCTCGACCGCCATCGCCGAACAGAAACTGCACGCCATCGCCCAGGCCGCCGAGGCTTTACGCCGAGGGTCGTGAGCGAAGTCGAAGGGCCGAAGCCTTTAGCGCAGCACTTCCTCGCCTGGGTTTCCGACCCGCGCCGCCACGCCGCTGTCCCCTAAACCCTGCCCCCTTACCCCTGCCTATCAATCGCGCTTCAGGCTGCGGTAATGAAACGACCACATCGCCAGCAGCAGAAACACCAGCGCATAGTCCAGCCCGTAACCCAGCGTGACAGCATGCTCGAGCCACGTCGTCCGGTTCAGCGACGCGCGCGTGATGGCGAGAAAACGGTCTTCTGAAAGCAGCGACGTGGAAGGCAGAATCGCGTAGAGCGGCATCCGAAGCCACGGCTTGAGGATTCCCGACGATCTCGTGGCCGGCTCCACCAGGCCGGTCACCACCGCCACCAGCACCACGATTGCAAAACTGACCACCGGATGGAGCACGGTCACCAGAAGCGTCGCCATGGCCGCATAAATCGCATACCGCGCCAGCGGGTACGCAATCAGCACCCACGGCGTGGACTGAATGCGCTCCCCGCCGATCCACGCGACCAGGTAGCTCAGCCCGAACATCAGCAGGACGTACACCACCATCAGCAGCATCACGCCCAGGTACTTGCCCGCGAGAAACTCCCAGCGCTTGACGGGCCGTGCCATCACGGCCAGAATCGTGCCGCTCTTCATTTCCGTAGCCACGGCGTCCGCCGCCGCCCACGCCGCCAGAAAGCTCCCACACCCGCTGACGAACGCCATCACTGACGACACCATACTTAGCACCACGGCCTGCACCTGGACCGCATTCGTCGTGTTCCGCATGGCCCG
>Ga0187780_10000626_pt1 | contig 26075 bp, 25 predicted proteins | sample 1015_Q2_SP10_20__FD_132429 | JGI IMG/M metagenome (GOLD analysis project Ga0187780, IMG submission 132429) | Tropical peat soil microbial communities from peatlands in Department of Meta, Colombia - 1015_Q2_SP10_20_MG | ecosystem: Environmental > Terrestrial > Soil > Wetlands > Peat | place... | reverse complement strand
TCGCCCAGCACGAACGCGGCGTTGCGGCAGACGCGGTCGAGCGCAGGAAGGATTTCCTCCCGCAATTCGGCGTATTCCGCCTTCAAATCGAGAACAGGCACCTTCATGGCGCGCGGCCTCTCGCGAGGAAAGAACTTTACTGTAGCCGGCTCCGTCCAGCAAGCTCGAGTTCAGGTTTGCCCTTTGAGGGGCTCGGCCTCGAGAGGCGCCCGCCGCGTCAGCCTCGCCTGGCGTGGCTACATGTGGGTAAGGGTTCCCGTGATTTTCGTGCGGCGCAAGGCCCAGAGGAATACCGCGAAGGACACGGGAATCAAGACAGCGGCAAACATCAGCAGGACGAGAAGGAAGGTCCATAACTGGTCCCAGCCCGCTCCGCCGAGCAGCGCGGCGCGCATTCCTTCGAGCGAATAGGTCACCGGCATCATCCGGGCAAGCACGCGCAGCCAGTGAGGCAATACCGAAACCGGATACATCAGGCCGCCGACTACGCCGGAGACGCCCAGCACCAGCCATTTCGCGGGATTCCCGCGCTTGAAAAGGACCTGATAGCTCGCCGAAAGGATCCCCAACCCCGCGAACGCCAGGATGGATGCAAGCAGAATGGCTGCCGCCCCGGCCCAGTTTGCGGCGCGGGGCGAAAAGCCGAAAAAAGCGACTCCCCAGACCAGATAAATGCCGGTGCGCAAAGAGAGAGCCACAAACGGATAGATCGCGGAGCCGGTGACGATCACCCAAACCGGCGTCTGCGTGACCAGAAGCGCTTCGAGGGTGCGGTTGCGCCGCGCCTCCTCGAGGCTCATGTCGAACGCGCTGAGCGCCACTCCCATATAGTCGAAGAATGCGAAACCCACCAGCGCGAAAGCAAAGTAGTTCGCTCCGAAGGGGAGCGAACGTTTGAGCGACGGATTCTCGACGAACTTCGAAAGGAAGTAAAACGTAGCCACTCCGAACAGGGCTTCCACAGTCTCGAATACCAGGGCCGTGCGATAGCTGCGGGCGATGGCGAAATCACGCCGGAAGAAGGCGCCGATCTTGAAGAGCGTGCGCCCCCAACTCACGGCCGTTCCTCCACGCCGCCGGTCGGCCGGGCCAGGCGCGCCAGCGCGTCTTCGAGAGTCGCCGTGCCTGTAGCGGCGCGCAGCGTGTTCGGCGAACCGGAGGCGAGAAGTTTGCCGCGGTCGAGCACGAGGACGCGGTCGGCAACCTGCTCGACCTCCGAAAGCGAATGAGAGGCAAAGAGCAGCGCCGCGCCGTGCCTGCCCACTAGCTCTTCCTTCAGCAATCGGCGGAAATCCGCGGCCGCCAGCGGGTCGAGGCTGCGCGTGGGCTCGTCGAGCAAGAGGACGGCTGGACCATGCAGCAGCGCGCGGGCCAGGCCCAAGCGGTGCGTCATGCCTGTCGAGAGCATGCGGACTGGGCGGTCGAGATCCTCTGCCAGCCCCAGCGATTTCGCCACGGACGCGATGCGGTCGCGCGCTTGCGGACCGCTCATATTGTTCATGGCCGCAAAGAACGTCAGATTCGCTCGGCCGGTCAGCCGGCCGTAGAACCCTTCGTCGCCTCCGGTGTGATAACCGAGCTGGCGGCGCGCGTCCTGCGCCTGGCGCTCCACGTCAAATCCGCCCAGGGCCGCAGCGCCGCGCGTGGGAGCGATCAGCGTGGCCAGAATGCGCAAGAGCGTGGTCTTGCCGGCCCCGTTGTGACCCACGAGCGCCACGGATTCCCCATGGCCCACCGCGAAGGAGACGCCCGCGAGCGCGCACTGCGTTGGCCGCGTGAAGGGATGCAGCAGCGAGCGCCAGCCGGAAAGCGCCGGAGGAAAATACTTCTCCAGATTTTCGACAACGATGGCGGGCGCAGTCATCTCAGCAGGTTATAACCGAAGTCACTGCCATCAATCCAGTTTCGTGCGCGCGGCAAGTTCGGGCGTGATCCGGACGATGTTGTCTATGACCTCTACGTGCCGGCCGGGATAGCGGGCGGTCAACCGCGACGGGATCTGGTCCGCGGACATGGCTCCCTCGAGGCCGCGGAGAGTGTCGGCGTCATCAATCAGCACAACGTGGCCTCGCACCGAATGGCCGAGAACGGCCGCGAGTTCCGTGGGGAGCCGTTGCAAATCGCGCGGCAACCCGGCCCACGAGTAGTAACCGGCGTCGAGCCAGAAGAGGGCCGGCTCGGCGAGCGACTTCATAAGCTCCGGCAGAACCACCTGGCTCTCGCCCTGCAAGATGCGAATCCGCGGATTTGACTCGAACCGGCGAGAAGCCCGCCGGGCCAGTTCGGCGTCGCACTCGATGGAGAAGATGCGGTCGAAATCATTTTGCAACGCCGCAACCATCTCGCCATGGTAGGTTCCGGTCTCGACCAGAGTGCGCAGATTGTACCGCTGGCCGAATTCGCGCACTGTGCGTTGCTTGAGCAGATGAGGCGGGCGCTTGGGATACGGCCGCAGCTTCCAATACCAGTAGTCAGGGTAGTGGCCCAGCACCTTATAGACCGAATAGAACGGCATGCGTTGGAGAAATTTTCGGAACGACTTCACCGGACCTCGCGGAAGCAAAACCTGCCGGGCACTGCAGCGTAGCGTGCGGCGAAAAAGGTGTCAATCCATCCGTCATATGGCTGCCTGCGGTGCCGACTTCGCCAGGAGTAGCAGGCGGAGTAGATCAGGAGGGTGAGGACGGGCGACAGGGCTAACCCTCCGCATGAAAAGAGATGCGGTGGGCTTCGGGGCCGACGGCAATTACGACCGCAGCGACAGCAAAGACAATGGCAGCAAATGTTCCCATGGCGGTACTGTAGCCGAGACGGCCAGCCATTCTGGTTTCCAGAGGCAAGGCAATGGAAGCGACCAGGGCGCCAAGTTGATACGCAAAACCGGGGAAAAAACCGCGCAGCCCGCTCGGTGAGAGTTCATTGATGTGCGCCGGAATTACTCCCCAGGCCCCCTGCACCATGAATTGCATCAGAAAAGCTCCGGCAGCAACGACAGCAATCACTGGCGGCGCAAACGCCCAGACCGGAACGAGCAGGAGCGCCAGCAAGGCGGAGATAACCATGGCGCGGCGGCGTCCCGTGCGATCGGAGTACAATCCGAGGAAAATGCCTCCGATAATGGCCCCGAGCATCGAAATGGAAGTAGCGACCGCGACGGCCTGCGTGCCGAAGTGGAGCTGGCGCTGGAGGAAGATCGGGTAACCGTCCTGCGTCCCGTGAGACATGAAATTCAACATGGACATCAACAGCACGAGGTAGGCGAATCGCTTCCAATTGGCGCCCACGGAGCGAAAATAACTGGCCCAGTCGGTCTTGGGAGCCGCTTTCCACGCTTCGCTTTCTTTCACTTTGGCGCGGATGAATAGCGTCAGGAGCGCGGGCAATCCCCCGATGAAAAACATGGCGCGCCAACCCCAGTGCGGGAAGACTGCCCAGAACGCCAACGAGGCGAGTAAATAGCCAAGCGCGTAGCCCTCCTGCAAGACTCCGGAAAGAACTCCGCGCCATTTCACCGGCACCGATTCCATGGCCAGCGAAGCCCCCACGCCCCACTCGCCGCCCATGCCGATGCCGTAGAGCAACCGCAGAGCGAGAAACGTCCGGTAGCTTGGGGCGAGGCCGGAGAGAACCTCGACGGCAGAGTAGAACAGGACGTCCAGCATCAAAGGTAGGCGCCGGCCGTAGCGGTCCGCCATCAGGCCGAAAAGGAAGGCACCCAGGGGCCGCATCATGAGGCTGGCTGTTACGGTAAGCGCGATGTCGGTGTCGGAGCGGTGGAACTCCGCGCCGACCGCGGTGAGCACGAACGTCAGGATGAAGAAATCGAAAGCGTCGAGGGTCCAGCCGAAAAAGCCGGCAATCAGCGCGTTGCGGGAATTAGCGCGCTCGCTGGTCGAGGCCCGGTTGTTCATTGGGATTGTGGGCGGGGCGCGGCGAGGCCGGCCCGCTTCGGCGGGCGGGGGCGGACGATGCAATCGGCGATGCGCGCGACTTGCGCCATTTCGGCCACGTCGTGCACGCGCACGATGTGCGCGCCATTCAGGATGCTGGCCGCCACGGTCGCCGCCGTGCCCCAGACGCGCTCCGTTTCAGGCGCCCCGCCGAGCGCCTGGCCGATAAACGCCTTCCGCGACGCGCCCACGAGCAGCGGAAAACCGAGCCGTGCCAGTCCGGGCAGCCGCGCCAGCAGTTCGAAATTCTGGGCGTAGCTCTTGCCGAAGCCGATGCCAGGATCCAGGATAATCTGCGATTTGGCGACGCCCGCGCGGCGCGCCGCAGCGACCGAATGGCGAAGGCCGGCGACGACATCCCGCAACACGTTGCGCGCGAACGGAGTCTTCTGCATCGTCCGAGGTTCGCCGCGCATGTGCATGAGGATCAACGGAAGCCGGCGACGACGCGCGACTTCGGCCAAGGCGGGATCAGCGCGCAACCCGGTAACATCGTTCAAGATTTCCGCGCCCGCAGCGGCTGCGGCCTCCGCAACCTCGGCCTTGCTGGTGTCCACCGAGACGGGGATCGAGAGGCGGCCGCGGAGCTTTTCCAGTACTGGAAGAATGCGGCGCCGTTCTTCCTCGGCGGAAACCGGCTCCGCGCCGGGGCGCGTGGATTCGCCGCCAATATCGAGAATGTCGGCGCCGGCGCGCTCGATAGCAAGAGCCCGGCTAACGGCCGCGTTCGTGCCGAAATAGAGTCCGCCGTCGGAAAAACTGTCCGGGGTGATATTGAGCACGCCCATGAGCAGCGTGCGCTCGCCGAGCACGAGCGTGCGCGACGGCAGCCACAGCTTGAATCGCTTGCGGGACCGCATGGCCCGCTATTGAATCACGATTTGCGCCGAAATGGAGAGAATCAATCGAGGTCGAAATCGCGGAGGGGCTTTTCGAGCGGGGCGTCCTTGGCCTTCTTCAACCCTTCGGCGAACTTGCGCGCCAGAACATCGTCCTTCGTCTTTTCGGCTTCGACCGAGGCGCGGAACTTCGCTTCGACGGCTTCGGCCTGCTCTCGGAGCAGGCGGGCGGTGTCGTCGAAATCCACGGACGGCGCGCCCTTCGGCGGGGGGGTGTGCGCGAGCACGGCGCGCACCTCCGCGTCAATCGTCAGCTTGGCCTGACAGCACGGACACGGCACTTCGAAAGTGTTGGCCGATTTCTTCGCCATAAACGCATTGTACGCCAAAAAGCGGTGGCTGGTGGCGAGTGACCCTTCGACTCCGCTCAGGGTAAACGAGTGGCTAGAAAAGAATCTTCGCCCGCAGCTGAGGTGAGTGCAGTACGTACTTTGCGCCCGCCTTCCCGATACAACCCATCGGGACGCAAGAGACGCGGAAGGCGACCCCTACAGAGGCGCGCGGCGAGGCGAGAACAGGATCAGGCTGGCGCGGGCTTTTCGCCCTTGGCCAGGCCGGGGATGGGCCGCGGCTCGGGACGCAGCGAGAGCTGCGGCTCCTTGGCCGGGACCGCCGGTGGTGGCGGCGCGGGAGGTTTTTCGGGAAGAGGCTGGCCCTCCATCAGCAGCTTGATTTCGCTGGCGTCGAGGACTTCGCGGTCCAGCAGAGCCCGAGCCACGCGTTCCAGCGCGTCGCGATGGGTCTCGAGCATCTGGCGCGCGCGGGTGTAAGCGGCGCCGACGATGCTGCGCACTTCCGCGTCAATCTTGATCGCGGTGTCTTCCGAGTAGTCGCGGTGCTGCGCAATTTCGCGGCCCAGGAAAATCTGCTCTTCCTTCTTTCCGAAGGTCAGCGGGCCGAGCGGGCTCATGCCCCACTCGCACACCATCTGCCGGGCGATGTCGGTGGCGCGCTCGATATCGTTGCCAGCGCCGGTGGTGAGGTGATTCAGGAAAAGCTCCTCGGCGACACGCCCGCCCATCAGGACAGCAAGCTGGGCCTCGAGGAAGTCCTTCGTGTAGGTGTGCTTGTCATCAATGGGGATCTGCATGGTGACGCCCAGAGCCATCCCGCGCGGAATGATGGTGACCTTGTGCAGGGGGTCCGCGCCGGGCGTCATGGCGGCCACCAGGGCGTGGCCCGCCTCGTGATACGCCGTGTTCTTTTTTTCTTCCTCGGACAGGATCATGGACTTCCGTTCGGCGCCCATCAGGACCTTGTCCTTGGACATCTCGAAATCCGCCATGGTAACGAACTTGCGGTTCTGGCGGGCAGCCCACAGCGCCGCCTCGTTCACCAAGTTCTCCAGATCGGCGCCGGAAAAGCCAGGCGTGCCACGGGCGATCAGGGAAAGCTCGACGTCCTCGGCCAGTGGAACCTTGCGGGTCTTCACGCGCAGGATCTCCTCGCGGCCCTTGACGTCCGGACGCGGAACCACGACGCGGCGGTCGAAGCGGCCCGGCCGCAGGAGCGCGGGATCGAGCACGTCCGGGCGGTTCGTGGCGGCAATCAGGATGACACCCTCGTTGGATTCAAAGCCGTCCATTTCGACGAGCAGAGCGTTCAAGGTCTGTTCGCGCTCGTCGTGTCCGCCGCCCAGGCCAGCGCCGCGGTGGCGCCCTACGGCGTCAATCTCGTCAATGAAGATGATGCACGGCGCGTTCTTCTTGCCCTGCTCGAACAGATCGCGAACACGGCTGGCGCCCACCCCTACGAACATCTCGACGAAGTCCGACCCGGAAATGGAAAAGAACGGTACGTTGGCTTCTCCAGCGATGGCCCGCGCCAGCAGGGTTTTGCCCGTGCCTGGAGGGCCGACCAAAATCACGCCCTTGGGGATGCGCCCGCCGAGCTTCTGGAACTTTTGCGGGTCTTTCAGAAAGTCAATGATTTCGTAGAGCTCTTCCTTAGCCTCGTCAATCCCGGCCACGTCCTTGAAGGTGGCCTTTTTCTGCTGCGCCGTGAGCAGGCGCGCGCGGGACTTGCCAAAACTGAGGGCCTTGTTTCCGCCGGCCTGCATTTGCCTCATCATGAAGATCCAGAGGCCCAGAAACAGCAGAAGGGGAGCGAAGTTGATGATCAGGCTGAACCAGTTCGCGTCCTTGACCTCTTTGTAGTCGAACAAGACGCCTTTGTCCTGGAACGCCTTGGTAATTTCCGGAATCGACGCATTGGCAACCGTAACACCGCCGAACTTGCCGCCGTCGCGGTATTCACCGCGCAGTTCTGCGCTGTTGGGAGAGAGGAAAATAGTAACGTTCTTGACGCTTCCGCTTTCGACCTTGGCGAGGAAGTTCGTATAGTTGGGCTGATCCTCGCGCGACGACGGTCCTCCGTGCGAAGCGAACTGCCACAGAACGATCGCCAGCGCAACCATCAAGACCCAGAATAAAATTGTGCGTACGGTTGAATTCACCCTCTTACCTCACCTTGTCTTCGTGTGCGAGCCCGAACGGTGCCTGCCACCACTCGTTTTCGAGCCATTTGCAGCAACATAGGGCAGGTTCCGGTTGAGTCCGTCCTTGCCGCTCAGGCCGTAGCCTACCCATTCTTTAGATGCCGCAGCGAAGCCAGTGTATGCAGGCTGCAAATCCACTTTGTGCGACGCCGGCTTATCGAACAAGACCGCCAAACGCAGCGAGCGCGGCCGGCTCTCTTCGATGCGCCTCAGCAGAAACTCCTGTGAAACCCCGGTTGTGAGCACGGCGTCCAGCACAAGCACGTGGCGGCCGCGGAGCGCCGGCGGCGTGCTGAAAAAAACCTCGCGACAATCATGCCCCGCCAGCCGGATATCCCGCATGGTCAAGCGCACAAAGTGACAAATAATGGGCCGCGAAATTCTGCGGACGAGATCGGCAGCGAACAGGAACGAGTTCTCTAGCACGATGACAACATCGAGCGTCCGCCCCGCGTAGTCCCGCGAGATACGCCGGCCTAGCTGGCCCACTCGCGTCGCCAGTCGCTCCTGACTAAAGGCCACCTTCATCTTGCCCTCAAAGGCGGTCTTCCTCGATGACAATCCCGGCTCGCGTGCCCTCTCGGGCGCAAAATTCGCTGGCCGGAGCCATACCCCGAACCCACGCGATGCATCCAGCGCTCTCGAGCACGGGCCAACCGTGCCGCTCGGCGCGCGGAATATGCCGCGCCAGGAACATCTGCTTCAACTTCAGCGCATGGCGGCGGCCGACCGGCCGATAGGCGTCTCCTGGCTGCCAGTTTCGGAGTACCAAAGGGGCGCCCAGGAGGTCTGCATCCAGCGCCACAGGCCTGCTTTTAGTTTCCCTCGCCATGCCAGACCAGTCAATCACTTTCAGGCGGAAGCGTTTCCCGAGTTCCGGAACGGAAATAGTGGACGCGCCTCCATCCGGAAGGCTCACAGGGTAACGATACGCGGCCGGTTGACCAGTGATGGCTCGCGGACGCGAGGGGCGGCCAGTGGGGCCGGGTCCCCAGAAGATCAACTCGTCAAAGGTCCGCTCGACAACGATACCGTTGGGCAACTCTACTTGGCGCGAGCCGGTTGATACTCGAGCAAGATGCATCACCTGCTGAATGTGCTTGGCCGTCAGCCCGCGGCGTTCGCCGCGTGCGCCCTCGTAAAGGCGGCGAATGAGGCGCTCGGTAAGGGCCGCGAGTGTCGCCGGCGACTCGCTTTCCCGCCCAGGTCCGGCGGGAAATTCCGGGGTGGACAACACGAGCGGTGCGAGCAAGTCGCAGATTCGAACCGTCAGCTTGCCGTCGCCGGGCTGAACCAGGGCACGGAAGCGATCCTCCACAAGGGCGGCCCAAAACTGCTCTTCTTCGCGAGCGAGGCCCGCCAGCGTGGCCATGTGCAGGACGGCATGTGGGGAAAACTCAGACTCGAGCAATGGCACGAGCCGCTGGCGAATCCTCGCGCGCAGGCGGCGAAGGTCGAGGTTCGTTGAATCTTCCCGCCACGCCTGGCCGAGGCTTCCCAGATACTTCCGAAGGGTCTCGCGGCGCTCGTCTAGAAGCGGCCGCACCACTGCACCTGCCACCGGATAAATCCCTGCCAACCCGGCCGGCCCCGTACCCCGCAGGATGTGCGCCAGGACGGTTTCCGCCTGATCGTCGGCGGTGTGCGCCACGGCAGTCCTAGTGGCCCGGCCTTCCGCAACCACACGGTCAAAAAACGCATAGCGGAGGCGCCGCGCAGCGTCCTCCAGATTCCATTTGTGGGTCCTGGCGGCAGCGGCTACGTCTTCGCGGTCGAGGATCAAGGGCAAGCCGTGCGCGTGCGCCAGATCGGCAACAAACTGGGCGTCGGCCTCTGATTCCGCGCCGCGCAAGCCGTGATCGAAGTGCACGACGAGCAGCGTTACCGCCAAACGCTCGCGCAGCTTTTCCAACAAGTGCAGCAGCGCGACCGAGTCGGCCCCGCCGGAAACCGCCACTCCGACGCGGTCACCGGGCGAGAGCATCCGGGACGTGTGAATGGCCTGGAAAACACGCTGTTCAAGCGGGTCCACGGGCGGCTAGCCTCCTCGTGCTACTGCCGGAAGGTTGTATGGTATCAGCGGATTCGGGAAGGGTCGAGCGCGAGGCCTCGGAGGCGCCCTCCTAATCAGACGGGGTTGCGGGCCTGGCGAGCGAGCAAATCCTGCATGCGGGAAATACGGCGGTCCAGGACGACGGCGGCAAACTGCGAGCACTCGAGCCGGCCATGGTCCGCCCATGCGGCCGCGCTCGGAAGGAGCAAGCGGCAAAGGCGGTTGATGACGCCCAGGACGCGGTAGTAGAGCGCCACCGCACGAACCTGGTAGACGTAGACATCCTGTCCAGGACACAGCCACAGAAACTGCAGAAGCCGGACGAAATCCTGCGGCGCAACAGTCCGGTCGGTCATTCCCGCGATTTCACGCACGCGGTCGGAAACGTGGGCATGCCGCGTGGAGGCCAAGGCGGCGTGGCAGTAGGAAACGAAGAAGTGCAGGAACGCCACCAGCGAGAGGACGCAAATCAATGCTGCGATCATTGCGTCCTCCCTGCAAATTCGTACGCCAGAATTCTCGCGTCTTCCGGCACTTTCCAAAACGTCACTGACCACGCCAGGGGCAGTAAAATCCCAAACACTGGCAGCGCCCATTGGTAGAAAGAGGGCTCCAGGCTGGGAAAAAGATTGCGCACGGCATAGGTGACCGCAGTTCCGCTGAAATAGAGACCGAGAGCCAGCACCAGGTGAATCAGCCGGGCGCGCGTCTCATGGAAGTACAAAATCGCCGCCCACAACAGGTACGTCAGCACCACGCCCACAAAGTAGAGATCCTGCCCGAATTCGATGACGAACTGCTTGGTCAGGTGATCGCTATGGGTGCGGACCACCACGTAGGCGAATAGCGCGGTAGCAAGAATCAAAATCGAAGCGCCGCCGCGTATGTACCGGCTGGCGTTCATAACGGCGAAGACTTGCTGATAAAGGTGAATGATGACGCAGAACAGCAGAACCGTGAGAACACTCTCGCTGTAGTAGTACAGGGAATGATATTGCGGTGAGCTGATTCCGAATTCTGCGATGCACGAAAAATGAAGACACTGCACCGCTGCGGCCGAAAACATATAGAGGGCAATGGGATAATACCGGGTCAGCGAACGGCTAAAAATGACGCAAACCACCACCCCGGCTTCCAGGATGAAGCCACTCAGCCAGACCAGATAATCAAGTGGGCCGAGCATAACCCCTCGCTTGCGAGGCTCGGCCCCCCTTTCAGCACCCTATCGCAGCGCGAAGCTGCGAGAGAGGCTTATCGGGGCACTGGGCTGGACGTATTGGCCGGCGTTGATGCCGCTATCCGGGGCACGGGACTGGAGGTGTTGGCCGTCAACACATGAGTGTTAAGGGCCTTCAACCCCATCGCGCTGGTCAACACGGACAGTGCCAACAGCACGATTGCAAACCACTTGTTCATAGACTCCCCCTGGGAAGGTTACCCGAGGCGGAGTCTATGAGGCTAACCCGTGCCACTCGAGGAAAATTTTATGGGCGTGTGTCCAAAGAGTACACACCCCTTTCCTCGGGCCAGTAAGTCAGAGCCTCGCCAAATTGTCGAGGCCAAAATAGCTCCGCAGCTTGTCCGGGTCAATGTAACGAAGGTACTACCCGGCTTGCCGATGATAGATGGCCTTTGCGAGCGGGAAGGCTCCCAGCCGGCTTGCCGTGGCTCGAATCTCACGGCAGAATGGCTTGCTCGAGGCAGAGCCCACTATGACGTCACGCAGGAGACGATGCTTTCAGGGGGACCGATGAGGCGACGAATAGCCTTTGCTGTGGCGGTCCTGGCAGCTGCATTCCAGGCGGCAACAGGCATCCCGCCGCGGGCTTGGGCGGATGGCCCAGCGAATGCACCCGAGTCCCGGACAAAGCCGGCGTGGAAATTCGCCGTTTCGGGCGACTCGCGCAACTGCGGGGACGTGGTGATGCCAGCGATCGCCGAGCGCGCCAAGCAAGCCGGGGCGCTGTTCTACTGGCACCTAGGCGACTTCCGGAAGATGACGGATGTGGATGAGGACATACAGCATCAGCCCGAACACAAAGCCCGGCCGCTGCAACTCGCGGAGTACCAGGATCTGGCCTGGAAGGATTTTCTCGACAGCCAGATCGCGCCTTTCGCTTCCCTTCCGGTCTACCTCGGAATCGGTAACCATGAAACGGCTCGGAGAACGCGCGCAGAGTTTCTGGCTCAATATCGTCCCTGGCTCGACACACCAAAACTGCACTCACAGCGTCTGCAAGATGATCCCGGCGAGCTCGAACCCAGAACCTATTTCCATTGGGTGGAGAACAACGTGGATTTCATCAATCTCGACAATGCCACGGAAGACGAGTTCAACGCGGACCAAATGGCGTGGTTCGAGACGAGGCTCCATGCGGACCTGGCGAATTCTGCGATTCGCACTGTCGTAGTGGGCATGCACGAGGCGCTCCCGGAAAGCATTTCCAAAAGTCACAGCATGAATCAGCACGCGGCGGAGGGAATCGAAAGCGGCCGGCGCGTCTACCGGGATTTACTCCGCGCGCAGAATACCGGACACAAGCGCGTTTACGTGCTGGCGAGCCATTCCCATTACTTCATGGAAGGCGTTTTCAATACCCCATATTGGCGCACGCACGGGGGAGTGCTGCCGGGATGGATTGTGGGTACCGCAGGCGCGGAGCGTTACGCCTTGCCGGAGGAAGCGAGGTTCGCGCGCCTCGCCGAGACAGATGTGTATGGGACTTTAATGGGCAGCGTCCGCGCCACGGGACAAATCACGTTCACTTTCGAGCGCGTGAAGGAGACCGAGGTTCCGGCCGCAGTGGCGGAGCGTTATGGGCCGGAATTCGTGCACTGGTGCTTTGCGAAGAATTCGGCGGCACCTGACCACATTGGGTCCCAGTGAGATCAGGCGGGCGCGCCGGGCGCCCCGGGAGACCGCCTCTGCTGGAAGCATTCCCGGCAATATACGGGTCGGCCTTGAGTCGGCTTAAATGGGACGGTCGTTTCCTTGCCGCACTGCGAGCAAACGGTTCTCGTCTCGATTCGCTGAACGCCGCCCGAAGCGGAATTGCCGGTTTGCGCCCGGTTGGTTTTGCAGGCCTTGCACCGCTTGGGTTCGTTCTTGAATCCCTTGTCGGCGAAGAACATCTGCTCGCCCGCAGTGAAAACGAATTCCGCGCCGCAATCGACACACTTCAGGACCCTGTCATGGTATTCCATGGGCTGCCCCCCGGACTGACTTGGCTCCTGGCAGGAGAGAGTTGCAGCCGCGGGTAGGCGAGCGGGTGACGGCGCAGAGACCAGCTTCCGTCTACCAGCCCGCCGGAATGCCGCTGTTTCTGAGAAAGTCCGTGAAAGGGTGCTTTAATCCTGTTCACGCCGCTGCTTCTTACGGAGACGTTTACGCGAGAGGGCTTCTTTGGCGCGACGCTTTTCTCCGGGCTTCATGTAGTAGCTGTGCTTCTTGATCTCCTTGATGATGTCCTCGGACTGGACCTTGCGCTTGAAGCGGCGGAGAGCGTTTTCCAAAGACTCGCCCTCTTGGATAACAACTTCGGCCACGCGTATTCACCCCCGTTCCCCTGTGTTGAGCTAAACGACGACACCACTCTCTAGCCGGCAGTCGCGCGAACCAGCTATTGCCCACTGTTTCTATCGGAGGCTATCCCGCAAGTCAAGGCTTAAGTTATGTAAAGCGGGTCAAGCCCTGCCGACTTTGATTGGTTAGTAAAGAACCACGGTTCGCCGGTTCTGCCAGCAAGTCTCTCGCCCTGCGCCACATGCTGCTAGAATGATGTTCTTGCAAGGCGAGTCGAGGGAAACGTTTGCATGGCCCAGATGCGCAACGTGATCGGAGTTCTGCTGGCCGGGGGGCAAGGCGAGCGGCTTTGGCCGCTGACGCGCGACCGCGCGAAGCCGGCGGTCCCATTCGGGGGCGTATACCGAATCATAGATTTTACGCTTTCCAACTGCCTCAATAGCGAGTTGCGGCGGGTCTTTGTTCTCACGCAATACAAGGCACTCAGCCTGAACCGGCACATCCGCAGGGGCTGGTCGCCGCTGATGGGTTACGGGGACTTCATCGAGGTGCTGCCGCCGCAGATGCGCGTCTCGCAACACTGGTATCGAGGCACGGCCGACGCCGTCTATCAGAACATCTACTCGATCGGTAGCGAGCAATCGGACCATGTCTTCATCCTCGCCGGCGATCACATTTACAAGATGAATTACCGCAAGATGCTCGAGCAGCACGCCGAGACACGAGCGGACGTCACCGTGGCGACCATTGCCATGGATCCGGCAGCGGCAGCCGGCAAATTCGGTGTGCTCGAGACGGATGGGCAAGGACGGGTCGTCGGCTTCGAGGAAAAGCCTACCGAAGTGAAGCGCTCGAACACGCATCCGAATGCAGTGAATGTCTCGATGGGCATCTACCTGTTCAACACCCAGCTTCTAGTGCCCATTCTGATTGACGACGCCGAAAACCCAGTTTCGTCGCACGACTTCGGCAAGGACATCCTCCCGCGTATTTTTCAGAAATATCGCGTTTTTGCCTATGACTTCCAGGACGAAAACAAGAAAGAGACCCCGTATTGGCGCGACGTGGGCACCATAGATGCGTATTACGAAGCCAACATGGACCTGGTGTCGGTCTCGCCGGTTTTCAATTTGTACGACAAGAGCTGGCACCTGCATACCTGGCAGCAGCAATATCCGCCAGCGAAGTTCGTGTTTGCCGACCCGGAGCGCACGGGCGCGGCGCTCGATTCCATTGTGTCCGGCGGGTCGGTCATCTCTGGCGGCCGCGTCCGGCGGTCCGTGCTCGGCTATGATGTGCGTGTCAACAGTTACAGCGAGGTCGAGGACTCCATCATCTTCAATCACGTCAACATCGGCCGGCACTGCCAGATTCGACGCGCCATCATTGACCGGCACGTGGACCTGCCCGAAGGCACGGTGATCGGCCACGATCCGGAGGCCGATCGCGCACGCTACCACGTCTCCGAAGGGGGTGTCGTCGTGGTAGTTCGTCCGGAATCCATGCTCGAGGAACCTGAATAAGCTGTAGCGCCGGTGTCTCGTCGGTGTGTTTTGCAAGTCACAAGCTGCTGAGGGAGGAAACCATGTCCACGAAGATCATCGCCGTTCACGGCCGCGAAATTCTAGATTCCCGCGGCAATCCGACGGTCGAGGCTGAGGTCCGGCTAGAAAGCGGGGCGACAGGGCGGGCTGCAGTCCCTTCGGGCGCTTCGACGGGAGAGCACGAGGCCATCGAGTTGCGCGACGGGGACAAATCCCGTTATATGGGCAAGGGCGTGCTCAAGGCTGTCTCCCACGTGAACGGCGCCATTGCCAAAGCGGTAGCCGGAATGGACGCGGCCGATCAGCGAGCGCTGGACCGCCGCATGATCGAAGCCGATGGTTCTCCAAACAAGTCGAATTTCGGAGCCAACGCCATTCTCGCCGTCTCCATGGCTGCGGCGCGCGGGGCGGCGGTGGCATCTGGCCAGCCGCTCTACAAGTATCTGGCGCGCTATACCAGCAACTCCTCGGCAAGCGTGCTTCCCGTTCCGATGATGAACATTCTCAACGGCGGAGTGCATGCCGATAATTCCGTGGACGCGCAGGAGTTCCTGGTCATGCCGCTGGGCGCGCCGAGTTTTCGCGAGGCGCTGCGCTGGGGCGCGGAGGTGTTTCACAATCTCAAGGCCGTGCTGAAGAAGAAGGCCTACTCCACGGCGGTGGGCGATGAAGGCGGTTTCGCACCCAATCTGAAGTCCAACGAAGAGGCCGTCGAGCGTGTCCTGGAGGCTATCACCGCAGCCGGGTACAAGCCTGGCGAGCAGATTGCTATTGCCCTCGATCCCGCGGCGAGCGAATTCTATGACTCTGCCAGCCGCAAATACATCTTCAAGAAATCAGATAAGTCGGCCCGAACATCTGAGCAGATGGTGGCGTTCTGGGAAAATTGGGTGCGGCAATATCCCATTGTCTCGATTGAAGACGGGCTGGCGGAGGGCGATTGGGACGGCTGGAAAATTCTGACGGGCCAGTTAGGCAAGATAATCCAGTTGATCGGCGACGACATTTTCGTCACTAACCCGAAGATTTTCGCCCGCGGAATATCTGAAGGCGTCGCCAACGCTATCCTGATCAAGCTAAATCAGATCGGCAGCGTGACAGAGACGATCGAGGCCGTCGAGATGGCGCGGAAAGCAAACTACCGCGCAATTATTTCTCACCGCTCGGGCGAAACCGAGGACGCCTTCATCGCCGATTTTGCCGTGGCCATGGGCGCCGGACAGATCAAGACCGGCTCCGCGTCACGTACCGACCGCGTGGCGAAATACAACCAGCTCCTGCGCATCGAAGAGGAACTTGGCGCCGCCGCCCGCTTTCCCGGCCGCGCCGCGCTCGCTGTGCACTGACGCCTAGGCCGACGCATTTCCTTGATCGGACGTCCATCCCGTCAGGTCTGGCACTCGTTGAGCTCTCTACTTCTGCTGGATGGACTCCACGTACGCCCGCAGATTGTTGATTCTCAGGTCTACCAGGTCTTTGTTTTGTGAGCGGAACAGCGGTCCCCAGATCGGCATGTCGCTGGTGCCATGTTCACGCGCCGCGGTTCCGAAGCGGAGTATGGCAGCGAAATGGTCGCCTGGGAACGTCCCATTGTTGCGCTTGGCCATCGTCGTGAGGTCTTGCGGCGGAGCTTTCAGAAATTCAACCGCAGGGCCGTCGCCCTTTCCTCCTGCGCCGTGGCAAGCGGCACAGTAGTCCTTGAACATCTTCTGGCCTGACTCTGGCTGGCTGTGGGTGACGGGCGCCTTTTCCATAGTCTTTTGTTGCGGGTCATTGGCAGCTCTCGCTGCGGCGCCTACAAGAACAGCCCCGCCTCCTGCCAAGAGGAGACCGGCCAGTGTGAGGCCGAGAGAATTCTTGATGAGCATGGAACACCTCCCCTGCTCTTGCTAGCAAAAGGGCGGAAATGCTTGCAGTGCTGCGCATCACGTTTGCCCGTGCGTCTCATCACATCCAGGATACGAGGTACTCACTAAGGTTGTCCCTTGAGCCTGGCCTGTTGGGCGTACTGGCTGCACCGCTCGCCGGGTGGTTGTGATGGCCGAGCCCCACTGCTAAAATGAAACTCGTCAGCGCCCGAACGAGAGGCTCGCCGATAATCTTCCCGCGCTGCGACCGGCTCCGAGGAGTTCGAAGCCACCAGGGAGACGCGTTTGGCCAAATATGACCTCGTAATCATCGGGAGCGGGCCGGGGGGCTATGTCGCCGCGATACGCGCCGCGCAGTGGGGACTGAAGACCGCTGTCGTCGAGAAGGACCCATTTTTCGGCGGCACCTGCTTGCATGTCGGGTGCATTCCCACCAAGGTTTTTCTGCACCACGCCGACCTCTACGACTCTTTCCAGCGCGCCGGTGAATTCGGCTTCGAAGTAAAAGAAGTAAAAATCAACTGGCCGGCGATGATGGAGCGCAAGGACAAAATCGTCAAGAAGCACTCCATGGGCATCGCCGCGCTATTCAAGAAGAACAAGGTGGAGAGCATCATGGGCTGGGGACGCATCGCGGGTGCAGGACGCGTCTCTGTGGAGAAGGACGGCCAGACGACGGAGCTCGAAACCACCTACACGCTGCTCGCCACCGGCTCGGAAGCGCGCTCGTTGCCGGGCATTGAAATTGACGGCCGGGGCGTGCTCACGAACCGCGAAATTCTGCATCTGGGCGAGATCCCAAAATCGCTCGTGGTTGTCGGCGCGGGGGCTGTCGGCGTGGAATTCGCCTCCATTTTTCGGACCTTCGGAACCGAGGTGACGATACTCGAGGCGTTGCCGCGCGCAGTCCCCCTCGAGGACGAGGAAATTTCCGCCGAGTTGGAAAAGGCGTTTAGGAAAAAGGGCATCCGAGTCGAGACGCAAGCGCAGGTCGAATCGGCGAAGACGGAAGCGCGGGGTGCCACGGTTCACTACAAAGACCGCAACGGCACGCAGCAGTCCGTCACAGCGGACAAAGTCCTGATGGCCGTCGGCCGTCGGCCGCTCACCGATACTCTGGGCCTGGAAAAGACCAAGGCCCAGCTCGAGCGCGGATATGTCCACACCAACGAGTTTCAGGAAACGGCCGAACCCCGCCTGTACGCGATTGGCGATATCGTCGCCAGCCTTCCGCAGTTGGCGCATGCTGCTTCGATGGAAGGGATCGTGGCCGTCGGCCACATGGCCGGCAAGGACGTCCAGCCCTTCGACCGCAGGCGCTGCCCCGGCGCCACCTACTGCGAGCCGCAGATCGGTTCGGTGGGCCTGACGGAAAAGCAGGCGCGCGACGCCGGCTTGGCAATCAAGACCGGCAAGTTCCCTTTTCTCGCCAATAGCAAAGCGACGATTCTCGGGCAGCACGAAGGCTTCATCAAAGTGGTCGCGGACGCGAAATACGGCGAAATTCTCGGCGTACACGCCATCGGGCCGCTAGCAACGGAAATCATCGCCGAGCCCGTAGCGGCGCTGGGCCTGGAGGCGACGCTCGACGACATGGCCGCCACGGTCCACGCGCATCCCACGCTTTGGGAGGCGATGGGCGATGCGTTCAACGCCGTGCGCGGCCTCGCCATCAACTTTTAGGCCGGCGATGCCACGCCTCCCGATCGAGTAGCGCATGACGGACTCCGGAAAAACTTGCTGGGTCGTGGACGCCGGACTGATTCCCTACGGTCCCGCTTGTCAATGGCAGCAGCAGATTGTCGAGGCCCGCAAGGCGGGCGCCATTCCTGATGTCCTCCTGCTGTGCGAACACTCCCACGTCTTCACCCTGGGCCGCAACGGGAAGCGGGAGCATCTCCTTGTGAGCGACGACCGGTTGGCACAGGAGAATGTGGAACATCACGCCACGAATCGCGGCGGCGATATCACCTATCATGGCCCCGGACAAATCGTCGCTTATCCCATCCTCGACTTGGCGTCGCATCGTCGCGACGTCCGCTGGTATGTTGAGCAACTGGAAGAAGTCATGATTCGCACGACCGCGGATTTCGGCATCGCGGCTCGCCGGGTTGAGGGCCAGCACGGCGTTTGGATTGACACGCCCAGGGGCGAGGAAAAGATCGGGGCGCTCGGCGTGCATATCAGCCGATGGGTTACGTCCCATGGCCTGGCTTACAACGTCTCCACCGAGCTCCGCTTTTTCGACTGGATCGTGCCCTGCGGCATCCGGGACAAGCGCGCCACTTCGCTCGAGCGGGCCGCGGGGCGGCCACTCGCGTGCGCGGATGTTCGCGAGCGCATCATTGCTCATTTCGGAGACGTTTTCGAGCGCCGGTTGGAACGTGTTCCACGTGGAACCCCGGCGGAAGCCGTCGCCGCATCTTCTTGTGCGCAGAGTGTGATCGCGGCTGTCTGAGCCTTGCCGGGGCTTTGGCCGATCAAGCGACGCGAGTTGTTCTGACCGTCGGGGCATCTAATAGACGGATCGAGCGCAGAAATGACCACGATTCCAAAACTCACTCCGGAGCAGCATGTCGAGCTTTATTACTACATGCAGCTCGATCGCCAGCTCGAAGAGCGCATGGTGCGCCTATTCCGCCAGAACAAAATCGTAGGGGGCCTTTATTCCAGTCTCGGCCAAGAGGCCGTTGCGATCGGCAGCGCGTATGCGCTCAGGGCCGGCGATTGGATGGCTCCACTGATTCGCAATATCGGCTCGCTGCTCGTCCGGGGATTCAAACCGCGCGATATTTTCACGCAGCACATGGCGCGCTACACCTCGCCCACGCACGGCAAGGACGGCACCAGCCATTTCGGCGACTTGAAAGTCCGCCACGTCGTCTCGCCGATCTCCATGCTCGGCGACTTGATTCCCGTGATGACCGGAGTGGCCATGGCGGGGCGCTACCTCGGCCACCAAATCGTCGCTATGACCTGGATCGGCGAGGGGGGCAGCTCGACGGGCGCGTTTCACGAGGGCATGAATTTCGCGGCTACCCAGCGCGCGCCGCTAGTTGTCGTGCTCGAAAACAATCAGTGGGCCTACTCCACGCCGGTCTCGCGCCAGGCGCCACTCAAGAATTTCGCTGACCGGGCGCTGGCGTACGGGATTCCGCACTGCACCGTGGACGGCAACGACGTGCTCGCCGTGTATTCGGCGGCGAAAAACGCTGTGGAGGAATGCCGCGCCGGCCGGGGACCCGTGCTGATTGAAGCGAAGACCATGCGCATGAAGGGCCACGCGCAGCACGATCCAGCGGATTACGTTCCCAAGGCGATGTTCGATTTCTGGAAGGCGCGCGACCCCATCGCTCGCTATGAAGCGTACTTGACCGAACACAAGCTCTGGGACGCCCGGAAGAAAGCAGAAATTGATGCGCAGATCGAACGCGAGCTGGACGTGGATCAGAAGTTCGCCGAGGAGTCGCCCATGGCGCCGCCCGAACTCGCCGAGCAGGGTGTCTATTGCGAGGGCTGCCACACGGTAGAGCCGGATTGGCGACGTCCAAAACAGGAGTTGCTGCCGCCGGCCTCCAGCGTGGAAGCCGTGTGGCACGTGACGGACTTCGGCGCTTGGGAACAGCCGCCGTCAGCGGCGCGGCAGAGAGCTGCCCGCCCACGCGAGGAAAAAGAAGCGCCGGGACCGGCGGCTAAGGTTGCGGCCCCTGCACAGCCTGGTGAGGCAGCGCCCCCGCGTGTTCCCTTTGGCCGGGGCCCCAAAGACAGAACCTTCGAGCGCGAACGCCACGAGAAATCCTACGGGAAGCGTCGCCACGGCAAGCGAGGGAGGCGCTGACCATGGCCGAAATCACAATGCTCGAGGCAATTCGCGCGGCCCTTTTCGAGGAGATGGAGCGCGACCCTTCGGTGGTAGCCATTGGGGAGGACATCGGCGTTTATGGCGGCGCGTTCAAGGTCACCGAGGGATTGCTGGCGCGGTTCGGGCCGGAGCGGGTAATTGATACGCCTATCAGCGAGACGGCCATTGTGGGCGCTGCCTGCGGCATGAGCTATCTTGGATTGCGCCCGGTAGTCGAAATGCAATTCATTGATTTCATCGCCTGCTGCTTTAATCAGGTCACGAACTACGTCGCCAAATCGCATTACCGCTGGGGCGCGCCGGTGCCCCTGGTTGTGCGGGGGCCGTCGGGAGCGGGCGTTCATGGCGGGCCGTTTCATTCGGCAAGTCCGGAAATGTATTTCGTGCACACGCCCGGTTTGAAAGTCGTCTATCCCTCGACCGCCTACGACGCCAAGGGCCTGCTCAAATCGGCGATTCGCGACAATAATCCCGTTCTCTTCTTCGAACACAAATTCCTCTACCGGCGGATCAAGGAAGAAATTCCGGCAGGCGATTTTACGGTGCCCATCGGCAAGGCGGTTGTGCGCCGTTCGGGCCGTGACCTCACCATCGTCAGCTACGGGGCCATGGCGCACACGTCGCTCGAGGCCGCCGCGCTGCTGGCCAAAGAGGGCATCGAAGCGGAGGTAATTGACCTCCGGTCGCTCGCGCCGCTCGACCGCGAAACCCTTCTCGCCTCCGTCCGGAAGACCAACAAGCTGCTCGTCGTCCACGAAGACACGCGCACCGGAGGCATGGCCAGCGAGATCGCCGCCATTGTCTGCGAAAGCGCCTTCGAGGATTTGGACGCGCCCATTGAGAGGGTCACGGGCCTCGACACGCCGGTCCCTTACGCGCCACCGCTCGAGGATCGGTTTCTGCCCAATGCTGAAAAAGTTGCCGCGGCTGCACGGGAATTGGCAAAATACTGATATCGGAGAAAATTCTTCTTGCGAGAGGGGAAACGCAGGGGCTGCGTAGAGATAGCAAGCCGCTTGGCTTGAGCCCTTGCGCCGCTGGGACCGCAAGCTGACAGGAGCAAATCATGGCAGTGGACGTCATCATGCCGCAGATGGGCGAGAGCATCTTTGAAGGCACGATCACCAAGTGGCTGAAGAAGCCGGGCGACAAAATCGAGCGCGACGAGCCTCTATTCGAGATTTCCACGGATAAAGTGGACGCGGAGATTCCGGCCCCAGCTGCGGGCGTGCTCAAAGAAATCAAAGTCCGCGAAGGGCAGACCGTGCCCATCCAGACAGTCGTGGGAGTGATTGAAGCGGCCGGAGCTGCCGCCGCGGCCCCGCCTCCGAAGGTTGAGGCACCCAAGCCTGCTGCCGCCCCGGTTCCACCCCCGGCCAAGCCCCAGGCTCCGAAACCTGCCGCTGCCCGGCCAGTAACAACGCCCGCGGCGCCGCCGGTCAAGCCCGCGCCGAACGGGGAAAAAATCCGCAGCTCCCCGCTGGTCCGGCGTCTGGCGCGCGAGCACCAGATTGATCTGGCCCAACTGTCCGGCACCGGCGCAGGAGGCCGCATCAGCAAGAACGACATCATGGCGGCCATTGAAGCCGGCACGGCGCGCGAAGGCGTAGCGCCTGCCGCCGTGACCACGCGGCCCCCAGTGGCGCCGCCCCCCGCTGCTCCGCCAGCTCCCGGTCTGCGCGTGCCGGATGCAGCAGCGTTCCGAGACAAAATGTACTTCGGCGAGTACGAAGTCGAGCCCATGTCCATCATGCGGCAAAGAATTGCCGAGCACATGGTGCTCTCGAAGCACGTATCCCCGCATGTCTATTCGCTCGAGGAAGCCGATGTGACCACCATCGTCAACCTCCGCGCCACCATGAAAGAAAACTTTGAGCGTGAGGCCGGCACTAAGCTCACCTACACGCCGTTCTTCCTTCGGGCTGCCGCCGAAGCGCTGCGCGTCTTCCCGATCGTGAACGCCTCCGTGGACGGAACGAATATCGTTCTGCACAAGGAGTGCAACATCGGCGTCGCCGTGGCGCTCGATTGGGGACTGATCGTGCCGGTGGTAAAAAAGGCCGAGGAGAAGAATTTCCTGGGCCTGGCCCGCACGGTGAATGACCTCGCCGAGCGCGCGCGCTCCAAGAAGCTCAAGCCTGAAGAGGTGGCCGAGAGCACCTTCTCCATCACCAATCCCGGCATCTTTGGCGGCCTGGTTGGCCTGGCCGTGATTAACCAGCCCAACGTCGCCATCCTCGGGGTGGGAGCGATCGAAAAGCGCCCAGTGGTCATCAACGAGGCCATCGCCATCCGCTCCATGGTGTACCTGTCGCTCTCCTACGATCACCGCGTGGTGGATGGCGCCATCGCTCATCAGTTCATCAGCCACGTGAAGCGCACGCTGGAAAGCTGGACCGAACCGATTCTCTGATGGCTCGTTGAAAAACGCCGAAAGCTGTCGTTCCCGTAAGCCGGCTCTCGATATCGCTAGCGTGATCCCTTCCACTGAACTCGAGCCATGGGGCATTCCGCCATGGCACGTTGAATTTACCGCGCCCCAACAACCCCTGCCTCGCGCCGTGGACTTCGCCATCGTCGGAGCAGGATTCACGGGGTTGGCCGCGGCCGCTCGGCTGCGGCAACTCGCGCCCGGAAAATCTGTGATCGTCCTGGAGACAGACCGGGTTGGCGCGGGCGCCAGCGGCCGGACGGGCGGCATCCCTCTCGCGGAGAGCGCCGCGGGCGACTTGCCCGGCCTCGGCGACGTCTTGGCGAGTTTTGCCGCCGCGCTGCGTGACCTCCAAATTGAATGTGACTTCTCGCTCACTGGCGCGTGGGAGATCGGCCGGCGTGGAAAGGGCCTCGCGAACTCTCCGATTGACTGGCAAGACTCTGGCCGGCTTCGCGTGGTCCGGGAAGTTCCGGGCGGCACGCTCGACCCGGGAAAACTCGTAGGCGGCCTAGCGCGGGCGGCGCACGGACACGGCGCCATGATTTTCGAGAACACGGCCGTCGACTCTGTGGACTGGGGAGAACACCTGGTGGTCAATGTCGCGCTCGGGCAAGATGGGCGTCGCGAAAAAATCGTGGCCGAAAGAATCCTCCTGGCGACGAACGCGTCTTCACTCCGCCTCGCCGGTCTGGATTCTTCGACGCATCCCAAGCTGGCGCTGGCCGCGCTCACCGCTCGCGTGAGCGAGGAACTACTTCAGGCTGTCGGGCTGGCCGAGCGGAAGCCGTTCTACACCGTGGACTTTCCCTATCTGTGGGGACGCGTTTGCAGGGATAACTCCATCATGTGGGGCGCAGGGCTTCTGGACCCGCCGGATTCAGGCGACGTGGGGCAAATCAACCTCGCCAATGAAGAAGCTTCGCAAGCATTCAACCTGCTGGAGCAGCGTGTCCGCAGCCTTCATCCCGCCCTCAAGGGAATTCGCTTCACGCACTATTGGGGCGGGCCCATCCTCTTCCGTGACAACTGGCGCCCCGTGTTCGCCAACCATCGGCACAGCAGCCGGGCCATTATTCTAGGCGCGTACGCAGGCCACGGAGTGGCGTTGTCAGTTCACCTCGGATGCTGGGCCGCCGAAGCCCTGCTCGGCCGACGAGACTTGCCCGATTGGGGGAGTTAGAGCGCAACTGACTGCGTTAATATCCTTCCGCTTGTGCACCCGGGCTATGAGGCGCGCCGCTCCAATTTGTTGGCCCGGTGTGCGGCAAGTGCCAGCACAGAGGTTCGCGCTGGCCGGCGCATGGGAACAGCCGTCATCCGGACGGCTCGCCCCTCGCGCAACCGAGAGAGCTCCCTGTGCCACCGCCAGAACAACACTCCCATGAATCCAACTGGAGCCAGAGCGAAAACCGCGACAGCGAGGAGAAGGATGCCCACGAGAACCAGATCCACGATTATTCCCATCATCGCCACTCCTCCTTGCCGCCCTGAGATTGCCTTCCCGGGCACCGGCACACCAGCAGGCTAACGGGCAGCCGCGCGCCTGTCCATTTCGTATTTTGGATGCAAGCCATCAACCGCGCCCGCAAGGAGCGCAAAGCGTGAATTTGGCGGTGATGGGTTGCTGCGCTGGGAGGCGCCAAGCGGAGAATTTCCTGTGCCCAAAACGCCTCCATCAGTGGCGTGCTGGCTGGATTTGGTAGCGCTAACGGGAATCGAACCCGTATTTCGGCCTTGAAAGGGCCGCGTGCTAACCGTTGCACCATAGCGCCGCGGGGGAACGAACGATTGAAGAGATTTCATTATCCGGGAAAGCCAAAGGATTGACAAGGTGGAGCGTTTGCGCCCCTTCGGCATCGAGAATCCAGTCGGTACGATCTTGCGGCGCTCGCCAATCTCCAGCGCTATTCGTAATACTGCGGAGACTTCTTGAGCTTGGAGTTGGCGGCGAAGTCGTGCTCGATCCACAACTGTGCACCGGTCTTCTTCACGTAAGCCTCGATCATGGCGCGGGAGGCGAGCGACTGCTCTTTGTCGAACTCGAAGGTGGGGACTCGGTTCAGCGCGCGTTCCTCGGGATAGTGGTAGAGGTCGCCGGCTACGATCACCGTTCCGGTCTTGGCCAGCTTGACAATCAGTACCTGATGGCCGGGCGTGTGCCCGGGAGCGGACTTGATGACGACCTGGCCGTCGCCGAAGACATCGTATTCATCGCTGGCAATGATGACGGTCTTGCTGGTTTTGAGCGCGCTATACACCGACGGGTCCACGAGCGCGGGAGGTTTTTCCGCGAACATGGCGTCGCGTTCCACCTGGCGCACGAGCCATGTGGACGAAGCGAACTCGTTGGAATTGGCGATGTGGTCGAGATGGTAGTGAGAGTGGGCGAGATAGGTGATGTCGGACGGGGAGTACCCGAGCTCGGCGAGCTGTTTGTCTAGCCGCTTGGTGACGGTTGAAACCCCCTGGGTGACGGGCGCGCCGTCCGCTTTGAACGCCGTGTCCGGTATGACGCCCACGTCCCAGATGAGCGTGCCCTTCGGGTGCGCTACCAGATAGCACGGAACAGCCAAGTCTATAACGGCGAGCTCTTCTTTTTTGAAATTGAACAGCCCCGGATCCAGCCCGCGGATGACGCCGCAGTCAAATACATAGAGCCGCACCGTGCGAGGCGGCTGCGCGCGATGCTGCTGCGCTCGGGCAGCGCCCATGACGGCTATGGCCAGAATCGCCACGGCAAGAACTGCACGCGATGAGAAACGGTTCGTACGAAATGTCATGAGAACCTCCTCAGTGGCTTGGCGCATTCTTCAGCACGTCAGGAAACGCGCAGCGGAGCGCCGCCGAGCCAGGCGTCGCCGCGGGCGTAGAGCGCTTCGACCTCGGGGCCGGTGAGGCCGGGCATGTCCAGCTTGATCTTGTAGCCAATCTGCGACTGCAAATAGGCCAGGTGGCGATACCCTTCCGGGAATCTCGCCAGAACCGCGGGATCGAGTTCAAGGCGCGCGGAGGGATCCACCGGGTCCATGCGGTCTTTTTCATAGATAGGCTGGCGTAGGACCAAACCCCAACGGACAGCGCGCTTTTCGAAGAAGTCGAAGAAGCGACCGGTGCAGACAACGTCGCACAGGACGCCGTGGACCGTGGCGCGCTGGGAAATGGTCATTTTGGTCTGCCCGATCGCGCGGAGGCCGCGGACCTCAATGGTGCTGCCGCCGAGAAAGTGGAGGATGCGCACGCCGCGCGCAAAGCCTTGCTTGCTCATCTCGATGAACTCGTCGGCGGTGCCCTGTGTCCAGGTGGCCATCATGCGGCCGTCGTCGTGCCAGAGAGAACGGAACTTGTCCCACTGGCAAGAATCGCGCCAGACAACCCAGTTCTCGATCATCTCGCGAAGGGCAAGGCGTTCCAACATGTTGTCGGGCATGGGGCGCTCCTTTGTATG
>Ga0187780_10000625_pt1 | contig 26108 bp, 21 predicted proteins | sample 1015_Q2_SP10_20__FD_132429 | JGI IMG/M metagenome (GOLD analysis project Ga0187780, IMG submission 132429) | Tropical peat soil microbial communities from peatlands in Department of Meta, Colombia - 1015_Q2_SP10_20_MG | ecosystem: Environmental > Terrestrial > Soil > Wetlands > Peat | place... | reverse complement strand
GCGTTCGCGCCGTCGAGCCAGGCGAGTGTGCCCTCGAGCACCATGCTGATGATGGTGCTGCCGCCCGGTGAGCCGATGATCAGCAGGCCGCGGCTGCTGTCGACGAACGTCGGCGTCATGGACGACAGCGGGCGCTTGCGCGGCGCGATGCTGTTGGCGCTGGCGCCGATCAGCTGGAACGCGTTGGGCACGCCGGCGGCTGCCGAAAAATCGTCCATGGTGTCGTTCAGGATGATCCCGCTTGACGGCGCCACCCATGCGCTGCCGAAGAACAGGTTGACGGAAATCGTGGCCGCCACGCGGTTGCCGTCGTGGTCCAGGACCGAGAAGTGGGTGGTGGTGGCGCCCTCGCCGCTGGCATCCACCACCGGACGCAGCACCGTCGACGGGGTGGCGCGATCCGGTCGGATCGATTCCCGCTGGCCGGCGGCGTAGACGGTGCTGGTCAGCACGTCGAGCGGTATCGACACGAAGTCCGGGTCGCCCAGGTATTCGGCGCGGTCACGGTAGCTGTGCCGCATCGCCTCGATCAGCAGATGGCGGCGCAATACGCCCGAGGCCGCGCTCAGGTCGTAGCCCGACAGGATGTTGAGCGCATCGAGCAGGACCACGCCTCCCGAGGATGGCGGCGGCGCGCTCACGATGTGCGCGCCCCGGTAGCTGCCGGTCAGCGGCGCCCGCTCGACGATCTTGTAGCTGCGCAGGTCATCATCGGCCCAGATGCCACCGCCGGCGCGCACTTCCGCCACCAGGCGCTGGGCGAATTCGCCGGCATAAAAGCCCTGCGGGTTGCGGGCGATGAGCTCGAGCGTTGCGGCGAGCTCCGGCTGGCGGATGACCGTGCCGTCGTCCGGCACGGCCCCATCGCGCAGAAACACGCGCGCCGCGGTCGGTGACTTGGCGAGTGTCGCCTGCTTCCACTGAAGCCCCACGCGCATGCGCTCGTACAACGGAAAGCCTTCGCGGGCTATCCGGATCGCCGGCGCCAGCGAGGTGGTGAGCGGTAATCGTCCGTAGTGGCTCGCGAGCCAGGCCCACGCGGCCGGCTCGCCCGGGATGGCGGCGCTGCGCGGACCGCTGGTCGAGGCCCCGGGGATCGGATGCCCGTCGCCATCGAGATACATGTCGCGGCTGGCCGCGGCCGGTGCCGCCTCGCGGCCATCGACGAAAGTGTCGCGGCCGCCTTTCGCGAAGTGCAGCAGGTAGAAGCCGCCGCCGCCGACGCCGGAGCTCTGCGGCTCAACCACCGCCAGTGCCGCGCTGATCGCGACCGCGGCATCGAACGCGTTGCCGCCGTGCGAGAGCATGTCGAGCCCGGCCTGGGTCGCTAGTGGGTGCGCGCTCGCGATCGCAGCGTGCGGCGGTGCCGCGGGCGCTGCCCACGCCGGCGAAATTACCAGCGCAACTGCGCAGATCAGGACGCTCAACCGCCCGCGGCGCGCGGGCTCGCGCGGAGTTGTCACTTCAGGAGCCGGAGCGGGGCGGCTGGCGCGCGAACAGTGGTGCCCGCCGCTTCAGTTCCGCGGCCACCAACGGGTGCACGAACTGGGTGACGTCGCCGCCCAGGCTCGCAATTTCCCGGATCAGCGTCGAGGAGATGAAGGTGAACGGTTCCTGCGGTGTCATGAACACGGTCTCCACGTCCTGCGCCAGGTGCCGGTTCATGTTGGCGAGCTGGAACTCGAATTCAAAATCGGACACCGCCCGCAGGCCGCGCAGGATCACGTGCAGGCCTTCCTTCTGCGCGAACTCGACGGTAAGTCCGGTGAAACCGGTGACTTCGACGTTCTTGTAGCCGGTCAGCACTTTGCGCGCCAGGTCAACGCGCTGCTCGAGCGTGAACATCGGCGCCTTGTTGGGATTGGCGGCGATCGCCACCACCAGCCGGTCGAACACGCGTGCCGCCCGCTGAATCAGGTCGACGTGACCGTTGGTGATCGGATCAAAAGTTCCGGGATAGACGGCGTTGCGTTTCATTCAGGTCCTCGGCGCCGACTCCGGCGCGAGTTCGGGCTCCGCGGTCCAGCGGCGAACGAGCGTGGAAAGCACCGCGCCCGCCTTAGTCTCGCGCCAGCGCTCCCAGTGCTCCGGCAGCGGCAGGACGCTGTCCGTGGCCGCGTGCTCAAGGTAAATCCACGCGCGCGGCGCGAGCCAGCCGCGGGTTTCCAAGAGTGTACACAACTCAGCCAGCCGGCCGGTTCGAAACGGCGGATCGAGCAGCACCAGGTCGAAGCGGTCGGTCGCGTGCGCGTCGAGATACTCATAGGCGTCGGCGCACAGCACGCGTGCGGTATCGGCACCGAGCTCGCGCAAAGTCTCAGTCAGCCGTCGCGCTACGTCACGCTCTGACTCGATAAAGAGCGCCGCGGCCGCACCGCGCGACAGCGCCTCGATCCCGAGCGCCCCGGAGCCGGCAAAGGCATCCAGCACGCGTGCGCCTGTCAGCGCACCGGACAGCCAGTTGTAGAGCGTCTCGCGGACCCGATCCGGGGTCGGGCGCAAGTCGGCGGCAGCGGGGAAGCTGATGCGCCGGCCACGCCAGCGGCCGGCGATGATCCGGACTGAACCCGGACGCGCGCGGTCTCGCTCTTGCGGCGCAAGAAGCCGCCGCCGCGCGGCGCGTCCGTTCTTGCCAGACTTCGAAGCCACGGCGTACCCTTGCGGCCAATCTGACCCGAAGCGCCGCAGCAAGGCGCAATGATACGCGGCCCTGAATCAAGGGCCCCTAGGGGGCGGGATCATGAGGATTCTTGGGGGCGCAGCCCTCGCCGTCGCCGGGGCATTGCTGAGCGGCTGCTTCAACAGCACCTCGGGCGGTCCCGGACTTCCCGGTCCGACCGATACGTCATCCGGCAACGGTGCGCCGAACGGCGGCATGTCGGCGCCAATGCGGCCGCTGTACAACGTATCGCTGGGCCTTTTGCCCTACCCGCTCGATCTCTATTTCGCCGGCAGCAATGACGGCACCCTGCGCTTGCCGCCGACGCTCACCCAGCTGACCAAGGGCCAAATCAACCAGCTCGACGGGTTCTCGACCACCGCGCCGATCACCGTGCGGTTCACTTCAGCCATCAACGGCTCGACGCTGTCGGCGGCTGACATCGCGGTCATCCGCCTGACGCTCGACAACGTGCACAAGGCGCCGCTGCTGCCGCCGGCTCCCGGTGCGCTGGTACCGGAGCTCTTAAGTTACGGAACCGCCTACACCGCCTACGTAACCGGCAGCGCGCCGAAGGGGGCATTCGCCGAGGCCATGGACGACGGCGGCACGACGCTCGTGATTCAACCGAACGTGCCGCTGACGCCGTCCTCGGGTGCGACCAACATCGGCTACCTGGTGCTGCTGCTGAACGGCATCAAGGACCAGAGCGGCAATGTCGCTGTCCCCGACACCGATTACGCGACCGTGCAGGCCGGGGCGCTGGCGGATCTGCAGGCCGGACTCCAGGTTCCGAAGTGTGCTTCCGTCACCGACCCGACGCTCAACCAGATCTGTCAGCTGACCTTCGCGCAGCTGGCGATTGCTTCGGCTTTCCACTATGACCCGACCAAGGTCGTGGTGTCGTTCAGCTTCAGCACCGAGTCGACCGCCGACACGCTGGGCGTTCTGGCACAGACCTATGCCGCGACGCCGGTCGCACCGGGAACGATTGTCGCGGCGCCTACCGGCCTCACGACCACCAACATCAATGCATCCGCTCCTGGCTACGCCGATGTCTGGGCGGGCACGCTCAAGCTGCCGTACTACCTGACTGCGGCTGCCAACAACCACGATCCCGCTCCGCTCACGAACTACTGGACTGCGGCACAGGGCCCGGCTCCGGTAACTGGTCTCGACCCGTCCAGCCGGGTTCTGACGCGGTTCAATCCGGTGCCGAAGCAAACGTCCATGCAGACGGTTCCGGTGCTGATCGGCGTGCCGAATGCCACGTCCGGCTGCAGCGAGGCGAACTACCCGAACGGTTGGCCGGCGGTGGTGTTCCAGCACGGCATCACCGGCTACCGTCTCGAGGCGGTAGGCGTGTTCGATTCGTATGCGAAAAACTGCTTCGTCGTGGTTGCGATCGATCTGCCACTGCACGGGGTGACCGATCCTACGAATCCGTTCTATCGCAATCAGCTGTTCGCCGGTACGCCGGCGGCCGGGCTGATCACCGGCGAGCGCACGTTTGATCTCGACCTCGAGAACAACACGACCATGGCGCCGGGGCCTGACGGCGTGATCGACGGCTCCGGCAGTCACTTCATCAATCTCACCAGCGTGCTCACCAGCCGCGACAACGTGCGCCAGGCGAGCTCGGACGATTTGTGGCTCGGTGCCGTGGTGCACACGCTGTCGCTGGGCGCCAACATCAATGGCAGCTCTGACATCGACAAGACCAATATTCAGTTTGTCTCGCTGTCATTAGGCAGCATCGTCGGCATTCCGGCGCTCGCGATGCCGAACGCGTACCTGTCCGGATACCTGTCAGTCCCCGGCGGCACTGTTTCGTATTTGCTGCGTGATTCAGTGTCTATCGCGCCGGAACTCAATGCCGGACTCGCCGCGGCCAATCCTCTCTTAAAGCCCGGGCTGACGCTCTACGACAACTGGCTACGCGACTCGCAGACCCTGGTTGACGCCGCCGATCCGGTGAATTACATGGCGGCCGCGACGGCGAATCGACCGCTGCTCATTCAGCAGGTGATAGGCGGCGGGCCGCTGCCGGACGGCACCTTGAACCTGCCCGACCAGGTGGTCCCCAATAGCGCCACGGCGCGCCTGCTGGCAGCCGCTCCGGCGACCATGCGCATCCCGCAGCCGGCGGCGCCGGGTCCGGTGCCACTCACCGCCGGTACCCTGACCTATATCAACTACATTTACGGGGATCACAACTCGATCTGGTCGCCCGCGCCGCCGCCGCGCACGACGCCGGTCAACGCCCCAACCAACGGACTCGCATACTTCGAGATCGACGGCGAGGCCGCGAGTTTCGCAGTCACTCAAGGTCACGCCACCGTGCTCGGCGCGATCAATCCCTTAAGCATCGCCGTCATCGAACCCTGAAGCCTGCGCCGCCCCCGGCGGCGGGGCCGGCCGCGGTCGCGCGCGGCCGCTCCGGTAGAATCGCGCCGTGATGCGGGCGTCGTGATGTCGGAAGTACCCTCCCAGCCGCCGCCGGGGCAGGCGCGCGGATTCTTTCGTCGGCTCAGGGCTGCCATCAACCGCGGTGACTCGTTCCTCACCCGCGACATTGCAACGTTCCTGCCCGGCCGGCCCATCGACGCGGGCGTGCTCGAAGAACTCGAGACCCGGCTCCTGAGTGCCGACGTCGGGGTGGATGCCACCGAGAGCATTCTCAAGGGACTGCGTGATCGGGTCGCGCGGCACGAGCTCGCCGATCGCGACGCGCTGCTCACCGCGCTGCGCGACTCCGTGACCGAAATCCTATTGCCCGTAGAGCGCCCGCTCGCCATCGATGGCCAGCATCGGCCGTTCGTGATCCTAGTGGTCGGAGTCAACGGCTCCGGCAAGACCACCAGCATCGGCAAGCTGGCGCAGCGGCTGACGAGCGAGGGGCGCAGCGTGGTTCTGGCCGCAGGCGACACCTTCCGCGCCGCGGCGGTCGAGCAGCTGAAGGTGTGGGGCGACCGGCACGGTGTGCCGGTCATTGCACAGGCCGGCGGTGCCGATCCGGCCGCCGTCATCTTCGATGCGCTGCAGTCGGCGCGCGCGCGCGGTGCCGACGTGATGATCGCGGACACCGCGGGGCGCCTGCACAGCCACGGACACTTGATGGAGGAGCTCAAGAAGATCAAGCGCGTACTCGCTCGCCTGGATCCGAGTGCACCGCACGAGGTGCTGCTCGTGCTGGACGCGAGCCAGGGCCAGAATGCGCTCGCCCAGGCCGAGACCTTTCACCGTGCGCTCGGGGTCACCGGGCTGGTGCTCACCAAGCTCGACGGCACCGCCAAGGGCGGCATTGTGCTGGCCATCGCGCGCAAGCTCGCGCTTCCGGTGCGCTTCATTGGCGTGGGCGAGACCGCCCAGGATTTCGAAACCTTCGACGCCCGCGAATTCGCAAGCGCGCTCGTCGGGTCCGAGGCCTCATGATCCGGTTTGATGGAGTCTTCAAGCGCTATCCGAACGGGCGCGAGGCGCTCGCGGATGTCACCTTCGAGATTGATTCCGGGGAGATGGTGTTTCTCACCGGCCACTCCGGGGCCGGGAAGAGCACGCTCTTGCGCTTGATTGCGCTCATCGAGCGCGCCTCGCGCGGCCAGGTGATCGTGCGCGGCCAGAACCTGGCCCAGATCCACCGCCGCGGCATTCCCGGCTACCGGCGCCAGATCGGCATCGTGTTCCAGGACAACAAGCTGCTGCAGGACCGGCCGGTGTGGGACAACGTGGCGCTGCCGCTCGTGATCGCGGGAATCCCGCGCCGCGAGCTGGACCGGCGGGTGCGCGCGGCGCTGGATCAGGTGGGACTGCTCGGTCGGGAACGCAGCTTCCCGGTCGAGCTCTCGGGCGGCGAGCAGCAGCGGGTGGGCATTGCGCGCGCCGTGGTCGGCAAGCCGCCGCTGCTCATCGCCGACGAACCCACCGGCAATCTCGATCCGGACCTGGCGCTCGAGGTGATGCGGCTATTTCGCCGCTTCAACGAGGTGGGGGTCACGGTGGTGATCGCCAGCCATGACCTGAACCTCATCGAGCAGTTCGGCCTGCGGCGCCTGTCGCTCGCGGCCGGACGCCTGGCGGGCGCCCATGTCCACTGAGGCGGCCGCGCCCCGTTCTATCGCCGCGCGCATCGACGGCTATCTCGAGCGCCATGCCCAGACCTGTATCGCCTCGCTGGGTCGCCTGCTTCGCGAGCCGTTCGCGACGCTGCTCACGGTTGGGGTGATTGCCGTGGCGCTCGCGCTGCCGGCGGGGCTTTACCTCCTGGTCGAGAACGCGCGCGCCGCGAGCGGCGGCTGGGCGAGCGCGCTCGACGTCACCGTCTATCTCAAGCCCGGCGCGTCCGAGACCGCGGCACGCCAGCTCGCGCATCAGATCGAGGGTCGCACCGATGTGTCCGGCGTGCGAGTGGTCACCGCGCAGGAGGGACTGGCGCAGTTCAAGGAATGGTCGGGGTTCGGGACCGCGCTCGATGCACTGCCGGACAACCCCTTGCCGCACGTCATCGTGGTGCGGCCCAAGGACGCCACGGCAGTCGCGGCGCTGGTTGGGGAACTGCGAAATACGGCCGGTGTCGATCAGGTGCAGCTCGACACTGCCTGGGTCGAGCGCTATCTCGCGGTGCTCGACACGCTGCGACGGTCAGTGGCCCTGGTGGGAACGCTGCTCACGATCGCGGTGCTGATCGTCGTCGGCAATACGATTCGACTCGACATCGACGTGCGCCGTGCGGAGATCGAGGTGACCAAGCTCGTTGGCGGCAGCGACGGGTTCGTGCGCCGGCCGTTCCTGTACGGGGGATTCTGGTACGGGCTCGCCGGGGGTTTACTGGCCTGGGCGGTGGTGGCGGTGACTGGCCTGCTGCTGCACGCGCCGATCGCGAGACTCGCGCAGGCCTATGGCAGCGCCTTCCGCCTGGCCGGTCTCGATCTGCGCACCGTCTTGGTCCTGGTCCTGGGCGGCGCGGCCCTGGGCTGGCTCGGCGCCTTCGTGTCCGCTACCCGGCACCTGCGCCGGATCGAGCCTTCGGCCGAGGGCTGAGCGCGGCCAAAGGCCTCGTAGACCACTGATTGTATTGGCTTTCCATGAGGGAACTCCCCCAGCGATTAGCACTCAAATTACCCGAGTGCTAAATTCTAGCGCGAGGGCCGGCGTCTGCCTGGCTCCGCAGGGAGAACCACGAATGACCACGGCTTTGGCCACGACCGAACTTCTCGCTCCGACGAGCATGGCGCTGCGCGCGCCGCGCTCGGGCTATGACGCGTACCTCGATGCCGTCGCGCGAATACCGGTCCTGTCCGCCGAGGAAGAGAAGACTCTGGCCACCCGGTTCCGGCGCGACAACGACCTGGACGCGGCCCGCCAGCTGGTGCTGTCGCACCTGCGGTTCGTCGTGCGCATCGCCCGTGGCTACACCGGATACGGGCTGCCGGTCGGCGATCTGGTGCAGGAAGGCAACGTCGGGCTCATGAAAGCGGTCAAGCGCTTTGACCCGACCGTCGGCGTGCGGCTCGTGTCCTTCGCCGTGCACTGGATCCGCGCCGAGATCCACGAATACGTGCTCAAGAACTGGCGGCTGGTGAAGGTCGCCACCACCAAGGCGCAGCGCAAGCTGTTCTTCAACCTGCGCAAGGCCAAGAAGAATCTCGCCTGGCTCAGTGCCGAGGAGACGCGCCTGGTCGCCAAGGACCTCGGAGTCTCGGCCGCCGAAGTCACCGAGATGGAAAAGCGCCTGTCGGCGCGCGACGTGAGCTTCGACCCGACGCCCGATGCCGACGAGGACGAGCCGGTGTTCGCGCCGGCCGCCTATTTGCCGGCTCCGGATTCCGATCCGGCAGCGACGGTCGAGCGCGAGCAGAGCCGCGATGTGTCGCAGGAGCGCCTGACCGCGGCGCTGGCGACGCTCGATGAGCGCAGCCGCGAGATCGTGCGCCGGCGCTGGCTCAGCGAGGAGAAGTCGACGCTGCACGAGCTGGCGGCGGAATTCGGCGTGTCCGCCGAGCGCATCCGCCAGATCGAGGCGGCGGCCCTCGGGCGCCTGCGGCGCACGATGGCTTGATCCGTTAGCCCCACCCGCGGGAGGGGAACCGGTACGCGCGCCATCGACCGCTGGTTCGACGAGTACTCCGTCAGTCACAGGCACGGTGTCAACGTGGCACTGCACGAGCTGTGCGTGCCACTCATCGTGCTGTCAGCGCTGGGCCTGATTCACGCCATTCCCGTGCCGCCGGCGCTCGCGGCTCCGTGGCCCGGTTTCCGCTGGAGCTATCTGGTGATCGGAATCGGCCTCCTCTACTACGCGCGCCTGTCGCTGCCGCTGGCACTCGGCATGGCGCCGGTGCTCCTGGCCATGGCGGTGGTGCTCGAGGCCGTCCGGCGCGCGGGGTTGCCGCTCGCAATGCTGTCGCTCGGGTTATTCGTGCTGGCCTGGATCGGCCAGTTCGTGGGCCACGGCATCGAGGGCCGGCGCCCGTCGTTCTTCAAGGACCTGCAGTTTCTGCTGATCGGGCCGCTCTGGGTTCTGGGCGGCCTCTACCGGCGCCTAGGACTCAGGTACTGAAACCATCCGGCTCGGCGGCGGCGCGCACCGCTGCCGCAACCTGGGAGTGCATCTCACGGTCCAGTGGATCGGGCACGAGCTCGCCATCGGGCGCGAGATGCGCAATGCGTTCGGCCGCGGCCATGAGCATCGCATCGGTGAATGCCCGGGCCTGCGCATCGAGCGCACCTTTGAAGAGCCCGGGGAAACCCAGCACGTTGTTGATGCCCTTGCCGTCGGCGGCAAACGCGGCGCCGCGCTCGATGGCCGCCAGCGGCTCGATCTCGGGATCGGGGTTGGAGAGTGCCAGGATGATCTGGCCCGGCCGGACCAGCTCCGGCTTGATGAGTTTGGGCACGCCGGTGGTGGCGATCACGACGTCCGATTCCGCCATGATCGCCTCGAGTGTAGCCGGGCTTCCCCCGAGCGCGGTCAGGCGTGCGAACGCGTCCGGATTCTTGTCGGCGCCGAGAATGCGCCCGGCACCGCGCGCCTGGAGCAGTCGTGCGATACCGAGACCCGCGGCACCGAGCCCGATCTGGCCGATGACGCTGTCCTCGAGGCGCCGGCCGACGCGTTTGAGTGCGTTTAAGAGCGCCGCCAGTGCCACCACGGCGGTGCCGTGCTGGTCGTCGTGCAGCACCGGCTTCGCGAGACGCCGTCGCAGTTCCTGCTCGATCGTGAAGCACTGCGGCGCCGCGAAATCCTCGAGCTGGATGGCACCGAAGGACTGCTCGATGGCACAGATCCCCTCAACCACCGTCTCCGGATCCGTAGCCCGCATCAGGATCGGCACGCCGCTCAAGCCGACCAGCTGCGCAAAGAGCGCCGCCTTGCCCTCCATCACCGGCAATCCGGCAAGCGCGCCGATGTTGCCCAGCCCCAGGATGGCGGTGCCGTTGGTGATGATGGCGACGCTGCGGCCGATGGCCGTGTAGTCGTAGGCTTTCGCCGGATCATCGCGGATCGCGAGACACACCCGCGCGACCCCCGGCGTGTACACATCGCGCAGCACCTGCGGGCTGTCGATCTCGATCCGCGAGCGCACTTCGATCTTGCCGCCGCGGTGGCGGTTGAAGACCCGGTCCGATTTGCCCACGAAGCGGGCGGTGGGCAGCGCATCAATGCGCTCATAGAGACCGCGATCGGCCTGCTCGTCCATCTCGACGGTGATCTCCCAGAGCGTCCAGCCCTGCTCGCGGCGCAGTGACTGCAGGTGCTCGATCACGAGGCCGGCTTCCGCGATCACCTGCAGCACGCGGGCCAGGCTGCCCGGCCGGTGCACGGTCTCGATCATCAGGACCTCGGGAATCTTCACCGTCGCCCCCGCAATGCCCGCTGCCTGCCACAGTAGCGCATGGAGGCCAGCGGCGCTGCGCCGGAAAATCCGGGTTTCCCGCCGTTGTGACCCCGCCACGGATTCGGTAGGCTCGCGGAAAACGGCTGCGGGCGACGGCGCAGGGCTCAATGTGGCGGCGGGACCGGCGGGATTCACCCGCCCTACCGGCCCCTGGTCAATGTGTCTTCTCCGCAACGAGAGCAAAGTCCACGGCCGATGCCGGCCAGATCAAGAAGCCTCGCGCATAAAACCTAAGGGGATGCCCATGACGACGATGTTCCCGCGTTCCGGACTGATAGCCGCCCTGCTTGCCGGACTCGTGATGGTCGCCTGCACCAATCTCGAGGACCCGGCCAAGAAGGCGCTGTCGGACGCGGACGCCGCACTGCAGAAGATCGGGCCCGACGCCCAGAAGTACGTGCCCGACCAGTACACGGCCGTCAGCGAAGCGGTCGCGGACATGAAGGCCAACTTCGACAAGAAGCAGTACCAGCAGGTGCTGGATGCCGCGCCCAAGGTGGCGACCTCGATGAAGGCCCTGGCGGATGCCGCCCAGGCCAAGAAGAACGAGGTCACGGAAGCCTTGGACGCACAGTGGACCAGCATGGCGGCCGCGTTCCCGAAGTCGGTGGCCGCGGTGCAGGCCAAAGTCGCGGAGCTCAAGAAGTCCAAGAAGCTGCCGAAGGGCGTCAGCAAGGACGCCGTCGCCAACGCCGACGCCCAGGTCGCGGCCATCCAGCAGAGCTGGACCGATGCGACCACCGCTCAGGGCGGCGGCAATCTCGAGGACGCCGTCGCCAAGGCCAAGGACGCGCAGGCGAAGCTCGGCGACCTGATGAACTCGCTCGGCATGGGCAGCGGGGACGCCGCCAAGTAAGGCACTCGCGGCCGCCGGATTACCCGGCGGCCGCCTGGCCCGGGGGCCGGCCGCCACCGGCGTTCGGCTATCATGGCCGTCCGTTTCGAGGACTCGCCATGGCCGTTTCGCGCGCCAATCTGCCTCCCGCATCCGCGGCTCCGGCTGCGCTCGACCCGCTCGACCTGTTCGCCGTCCGAAGCCTCCTCAGCGACGAGGAGCGGATGGTGCAGGACTCGGTCGCGCGCCTCGTCGACGAGCAGGTCCTGCCCATCATCCAGAGCTGCTTCGAGGAGCACCGCTTTCCGCGCGAGCTGATTCCGGAGCTCGCGGCGCTCGGGCTCCTGGGCAGTTCGCTCGAGGGCTACGGCTGCTCGGGCTTAAACGCCGTCTCCTACGGACTCATCTGCCAGGAACTCGAACGCGGCGACTCCGGCATCCGCAGTTTCGTGTCGGTGCAGTCGTCGCTGTGCATGTATCCGATCCACAGCTACGGGTCGGAAGAACAGAAGAGCCGCTACCTGCCGGACATGGCGCAGGGCAAGACCATCGGCTGCTTCGGGCTCACCGAGCCGCACGGCGGGTCGGACCCGGCCAACATGAAGACCCACGCCAAGCGCCGCGGCCGCGACTGGGTGATCAACGGCGCCAAGATGTGGATCACCAATGGCGCCATCTGCGACCTGTGCGTGTGCTGGGCGATGACCGACCAGGGGATCCGCGGCTTTCTCATCGAGCGCGGCACCAAGGGCTTTGACGCGCGCACCATCGAGCACAAGTTCTCGCTGCGCGCATCGGTGACGGCGGCGCTCTTCTTCGACAACGTCGTGGTGCCCGAGGAGAACGTGCTCCCCGGGGCCTCCGGCCTCAAGGGCCCGCTCTCGTGCCTGACCCAGGCGCGCTATGGCATCACCTGGGGCGTGATCGGTGCGGCGCAGGCATGTCTGGCGCAGGTGCTCGCCTATAGCAAGGACCGGATCCTGTTCGGCCGGCCGCTGGCCGCGAACCAGGCGATCCAGATCCGCCTCGCAGAAATGGCGCGCAAGATCACCACCAGCCAGCTCCTGTCGGTCGAGCTCGGGCGCATGAAGGATCAGGGCCGGATGAGTCCGACCCAGGTGTCGCTCGCGAAATGGCACAACTGCCGTGCGGCGATCGAAGTGGCGCGCGATGCGCGCGACATGCTGGGCGGATCCGGCATCAGCGCCGAGTTCGTGCCGATCCGGCACATGCTCAATCTCGAGAGCGTGATCACGTATGAGGGCACGGAGACCGTGCACCAGCTGGCGGTGGGCCGCGAGCTGACCGGCCTGAGCGCGTTTTAAGGCGCCAATGCCCTAGTCAGGCGACGCGGGGCACGGCACGGGCCGCGACGCCCAAGAGCGCGAGAATTCCGCGGGCCGCCTCCCGGCCCTCGAACACCGCCGTCACCACGAGGTCTGATCCGCGCACCATGTCGCCGCCGGCGAAGATGCGCTGGTTCGTGGTCTGAAACGGCAGCCGCGATCCGCGCGCGACCCGGACCAGGCCCGACGGTCCGAGCTCGATGCCGAAATCGCGACACCACGATGGCGGACTCGGCTCGAAGCCGAACGCGACGATCACAGCGTCGGCGGCAACGACTTCCTCGGTGCCCGGCACCGGCTCGGGTATGCGCCGTCCGCGTGGACCCGGCGCGCCCAAGCGCGTCGTCACGAGCTTGACGCCTTCCACCCGGTCGCTGCCCACGATCTCGACCGGCTGGCGGTTGAAGAGAAACGTGACGCCTTCCTCGCAGCTGTTCTTATAGTCGCGGCGCGATCCCGGCATGTTGGCCTCGTCGCGCCGGTAAGTGCAGGTGACGGATTGCGCGCCCTGGCGGATCGCGGTCCGGTTGCAGTCCATGGCGGTATCGCCGCCGCCCAGCACCACGACCCGCGCGCCGGCCAGATCCGTGTAGCCGGGCCCGTGCTCCAATCCAAGCTCGCGGTGGATCGCCGAGACCAGATAGGGGAGTGCCTCGTGCACGCCAGGCAGGTCCTCCCCGGCAAATCCGCCGCGCACGTAGCGGTAGGTCCCGAGTCCGAGAAACACCGCGTCGTACTGCGCGAGCAACTCGGCGCACAGGTCTTTACCCACCTCGACGCCCAGCCGGAATTCAACGCCCATGCCCTCCATGAGCTCGCGGCGCCGCTCGATCACCTCCTTGTCGAGCTTGAAAGGCGGAATGCCGAAGGTGAGCAGGCCGCCGATGCGGGACTGGCGGTCGTAGACGACCGGTGCCACGCCGTGGCGGATCAACACGTCGGCACAGGCGAGCCCGGCCGGGCCGGCGCCGATGACCGCGACCCTGTGGCCGGTCGGTCGCACCAGCGACAGGTCCGGGCGCCAGCCCGCCTTGAGCGCCTCATCGGTGATGTATTTCTCGATGGCGCCGATGCTGACCGCGCCCAGGCCGTCGTTGAGCGTGCAGGCGCCCTCGCACAGCCGATCCTGCGGGCAGATGCGCCCGCACACCTCGGGCAGCGAGTTCGTCTGGTGCGAGAGCTCGGCGGCCTCAAACAGCTTGCCCGCGGCGATCAGGCGCAGCCAGTTGGGCACGTAGTTGTGCACCGGGCACTTCCATTCGCAGAACGGGTTGCCGCAGTCGATGCAGCGACCGGCCTGCTGGGCGGCCGCACCGGCGTCGTACTGCGCGTAGATCTCGCCGAAGTGCCGGACGCGGGCCTCGACCGGGCTCTTGCCCGGATCGAGCCGGGGGATATCCAGAAACTGCAGGGTGCGCTCGGCCATGTCAGGCGGCGCGCTTGAGATTTTGAATCAAGGTATCGACCGCCGCGGCCTTCGGCTTCACCAGCCAGAAGCGGCCGAGGAAGCTTCGGAAGTCGTGCAGGATTTCCTCGCCCCAGGCGCTGCCGGTCTCGCGCACGTGGGTGCCGATCAGCGTTCTTAAGTGCTGCAGGTGTTGTTCCATGCCCTCCACGGAAATGCGATGGATGTCGACCAGCTCGTGGTTGTAGCGATCGACAAAATCGCGATCCAGGTCGAGCACGTAGGCAAAACCGCCGGTGCAGCCGGCGCCGAAGTTGAGCCCGGTGGGGCCGAGCACGCAGATCACGCCACCGGTCATGTACTCGCAGCAGTGATCGCCCGCGCCCTCGACCACGGCCACGGCGCCGGAGTTGCGCACCGCGAAGCGCTCGCCCGCGGTGCCGGCGGCGTACAGCTCCCCGCCGGTCGCCCCGTACAGGCAGGTGTTACCCATGATCGGCGTCTCGGCCGCGCGAAATGCGGCGTGCTTGGGCGGCGCCAGCACGATGCGGCCGCCGGCCATGCCCTTGCCGACGTAGTCGTTGGCGTCCCCTTCCAGGTAGAGGTTGAGACCGGCGGTGTTCCAGGCGCCGAAACTCTGGCCAATGGAGCCGGTGAGCCGGAACACCTGCGGTGTCGCGGCCAACCCATGATTGCCGTAGCGACGCGCGATCTCACCCGAGATGCGCGCGCCGATCGCACGGTGGTAGTTGGCGACCTCGTAGCTGTAGGTCCCGGCGCTGCGCGCGCGAATCGCCGGCAGGGCATCCGTGACCATCTGCTCGGCCAGTACTCCGGCATCCACCGGCGGGTTGCGATCGGAAAGGCAGAAGCGCGGCCGATCGGCGCTCAACCCCGCGCTCGACAGGATCGGCGACAGGTCGAGCCCGCGCTGCTTGTCGCTCTCGCCCGGCAGGATCGACAGGTATTCGGTGCGCCCGATGAGGTCGGCCATGTGGCGCACGCCAAGTTTCGCCATCAGCTCGCGGCATTCCTCGGCCACAAACCGGAAATACCGCTCCACCATCTCCGGCAGCCCCAGGAAGAACTTGCGGCGCAGCGTCTCGTGCTGGGTGGCGACACCGGTGACGCAGTTGTTCAGGTGACAGATGCGCAGGTACTTGCAGCCCAAGGCCACCATCGGCGCGGTGCCGAAACCGAACGATTCGGCGCCGATGATCGCGGCCTTGATCACATCGAGCCCGGTCTTGAGCCCGCCATCGGCCTGCAGGCGCACCTTGTGCCGCAAATCGTTGATGCGCAGCGTCTGGTGCGCCTCCGCGAGTCCGAGTTCCCAGGGCGTACCGGCGTATTTGATCGACGACAGCGGGCTTGCGCCGGTGCCGCCGTCGTAGCCGGAGATGGTGATCAGGTCCGCGTACGCCTTGGCGACACCGGCGGCGATGGTGCCGACCCCGGGCTCGGCGACCAGCTTCACCGACACCAGCGCCTCGGGATTGACCTGCTTGAGATCAAAGATCAGCTGCGCCAGGTCCTCGATCGAATAGATGTCGTGGTGCGGCGGCGGGCTGATCAGGCCGACGCCGGGCCGCGCGTAGCGCAGCCGCGCGATCATCTCGTTGACCTTGTGGCCGGGCAGCTGGCCGCCCTCGCCCGGCTTCGCGCCCTGCGCGATCTTGATCTGCAGCACCTGCGCGCTCATCAGGTATTCAGGCGTCACGCCGAAGCGGCCCGATGCCACCTGCTTGATGCGCGAATTGGCCTCGCCGCGGTAGCGGCGCGGATCCTCGCCGCCTTCGCCCGAGTTCGAGCGCGCGCCCAGGCGGTTCATGGCGATGGCGAGCGCCTCGTGGGCCTCGGGCGAGAGCGCGCCCAGCGACATGCCGGCCGAGTCAAAACGCGGGAATATCGCCTCGACCGGCTCCACCTCCGCCAGCGGCAGGCTCGGCCCCTGCGGATTGAGCGTAAAGAGGTCGCGCAGGCAGGCCACCGGCCGCTCGTTCACGAGGCGCGCGAACTCCCGGTACCGCTCCTGGTCGTCCTCCATGACCGCAGCCTGCAGTGTCGCCACCACGTCCGGGTTGTACATGTGGTATTCGCCGCCGTGCACGTACTTGAGCAGCCCGCCGGCCGCGACCGGCGCCAGCGGGTCCCACGCGTGCGCGGCGAGATCGCGCTGCTCGGCCTCCAGTTGCTCGAAGCCCGCGCCCTGGATGCGGCTCACCGTGCCGGGAAAGCACAGCGCCACCACCGAATCCTTGAGCCCGACGATCTCGAACAGCTGCGAGCTGCGGTAGCTGGCGATGGTCGAGATGCCCATCTTGGACATGATCTTGAACAGGCCCTTGCGGATCGCGCGCCGGTAGCTGCGCCCGAGCTCGGCGCGCGTCTCGGGATCCACCCGGACCGTGCCCCGCCGCATCATGTCAAAGAGCGTCTGGTACGCCATGTACGGATAGACCGCGGTCGCGCCATAGCCGATCAGGCAGGCGAAGTGGTGCGGGTCGCGCGCAGTCCCGGTCTCGACCAGAAGGTTGCACTTGCAACGCAACCCGGTGCGCACCAAGCGGTGGTGCACGGCGCCGGTCGCGAGTAACGCGTGCACCGGCACCTTGCCCTTGACCAGATAGCGATCAGAGAGCAGCAGCACCAGGCGCCCGGTTCTTACCGCGGCCTCGGCCTGGTCGCACAGGCGCGTGATCGCCGCCTCGAGGCACTCGTCGCTCGGGTGCTGAAGGTCCAGGAACTCGTGCGTGACGCCGAAATCCTTGAGGCCCAGGATCTGGCGCAGCTTGCGCTGCGACAGGATCGGCGAGTTGAGCACGATCTGGCGCGCGTGCTCCGGCGCCGGCACGAACACGTTGCACTCCGGCCCGATCTGCGTCTGCAGCGACATCACGATCGATTCGCGCAGCGGGTCGATCGGTGGATTGGTGACCTGCGCGAACTGCTGGCGGAAATAGTCGTAGAGCGAGCGCGGCTGGTGCGAGAGCACCGGCATCGGCGTGTCATCGCCCATGGAGCCGACCGCTTCGCTCTCATCCTCGGCGAGTACGCGGATGATCTCGTCGCGCTCCTCGGCGCTCACGTTGAACATCTTGCGGTAGAGGGCGAGCGTGTCCGGGTCGAACGGCTCGGCGGCGAGTCGTGGATCGATCAGATCCGATTCCAGGTAGCGCACGCCTTTCTTGAGCCAGGTCTTGTAGGGGTGGCGCGCCTTGAGCACGGCATCGATGCGCGCGGAATCCAAGAGCTCGCCGGTATCGAGATCGAGCGCCAGCATCTCGCCCGGGCCGAGCCGTCCCTTGCGCACGACCTCCTCCGGCGCGTAGTCCCAGACGCCGATTTCCGAGGCGACCGTGAGGTGGCGGTCGCGGGTCAGCACCCAGCGCGCCGGCCGCAGGCCGTTGCGGTCCAGCGCGCATGCGGCGTAGCGCCCGTCGCTCAACACCACGCCGGCCGGGCCGTCCCAGGGTTCCATGTGCGGCGAGTAGTACTCGTAAAAGGCACGCAGGTCGGGATCGATGGTGTCGACCGTCTGCCACGCCGGCGGGATCAGCAGGCGCATGGCGTGCAGCACGTCCAGCCCGCCCATGAGCAGCACTTCCAGCATGTTGTCGAGTGTCTGGGAATCGGAGCCGGTGAGCGCCACCAACGGCTGCAGCTCGCTCAGATCCGGCAACAGCGGTGAGCGCAGCAGCGGCGCGCGCGCCACCGCCCAGTTGCGGTTGCCCTGGATGGTGTTGATCTCGCCGTTGTGCGCCAACAGCCGGTACGGGTGCGCCAGGCGCCACTGGGGCAGCGTGTTGGTCGAGAACCGCTGGTGGAACACCGCCACCGAGCTCTCGAGCCGCGGATCGCGCAGGTCCGGAAAGAACGCGACCAGGTGCTGCGGCATCACCATGCCCTTGTAGACGATGGTCGAGGCCGACAGGCTCGGCATGTAGAACACCGGGTCCTTGTTCTCGAGCGCCTTCTCGGCGCGGCGCCGCGCCAGGAACAGCCTGCGGTTGAATGCGGCCTCGTCGATCTGATCCGGGCATTCGACGAACAGCTGCTCCATCCGCGGCAAACTCTTGAGAGCCTCCGTGCCGCACGCGGCCGGATCGGTCGGCAGCCGGCGCCAGCCGGCCGGCGTCAGGTCCTCGCGCGCGAGCTCGCGCTCGAGCGTGGCGCGCGCGCGGCTTGCTTGTTCTTCGAACGGTGAGAGAAAGGCGATGCCCGCGGCAAAGCGCTCGCCGAGAATCAATCCCGCCTGCTCGGCCGCCGCGCGCAGGAAGGCGTGCGGTTTCTTGAGCAGGAGCCCGCAGCCATCGCCGGTCTTGCCGTCCGCCGCGACCGCGCCGCGGTGTGTGAGCCGGATCAGGGACTGGATGGCGGTTTCGACCAGGCGATGGCTGGGCTCGTCGTCCAGGCTCGCGATCAGGCCAAATCCGCAGCTGTCGCGTTCGAATCGCGGGTGATAGAGGCCGGCGGGTGCTGGGCCCGAATAGGCGTTGTCGAAGAATCTGCTGTCGCCCGGCCCCGGCGCGCGATCACCCATCCCGCCCCTCCACCGGCCGCGGGTCCACCCGTACGGTGGTTCGCTCCGCCCCTGTTTCGCCCGACTATACCGGCGAAGTCACGAGGGTCAATGCTGCAGTGCAGCGTCCATGCTGCGATACAGCACGAATCAACCGGTACCGTTGAAGGCGAGCTGGCTGAAGGTCCGAAGCACGGGGTCATAGAGCGCCCCCCAGTAGCCCTCGCCGCCGTCGCAGACGACTACGGGGCTGCTGCGCCAATTGGGAGGCGCCGGCTCAGGGAACGCATTGACGTAGATCAGCCGGCGGCCATCCCGGATGACCCCAGCGTACTGCCGGTGCGAGCGCAGCGGATTCTCGAGACGGACGCCGGGGCTGCAGCAGGCCTCTGCCGGATGCCCCTCGAGAGTCTTGAAGTCCTCTTCCAGCTGGTGGATCTGGCGCTCGGTGGGCTGCCAGGTGCCGGAAATCCGGGGCACCGCGCGCGAGCACTGCTGAACGACCGTTGCGGCCTGCTCGCGCGGCAGCAGCGCCGCCAGATCATCGGCCGCGGCCGGGCCCGCCGCGCACAGCAGGCACCAGAGCATCGATGTCGCGACCCGTCCCATCACCGGCGCGCACCGTACCGGACGGTACAGGCTCCGTCCACGGAAACGTGGGGCAAAAAAAGTGGCGCCGCGAGCGGGGGGGCTCTGGGCGGCGCCGAGTGTGAACCACAGGGGGGAACGTAGGTTCACCCTATTCGAAGCAAGCCGCGTGCCAGCATTCCGTCATCTGGCCGGACGTTGTAAATCAAGGGCTTGAAGGAAACTGGCGCCGGGTGGCGACGAATATGGCCGGACCGGGCGCGTCAGTTTGTGACCGGCCGGCGCGCGGGGGTCCGGTTAGACTACGACGCGCCTAGGGGGGACCCCGATGCCCGACAGCCCACGCCGCCGCCTGCTCGATCGTCTGTCCGAGTCGCCAACCCTGCTCGCGGAGGGCGCGCACCTCGAAGGTCGGCTGACGGCGCCGGGCGCCGTGGTCGCGAGCGGCGCCGTGACCGGCGACGGAGAAATCGGCGGCACGCTGTCGATCGGCCCGAAAGCGCGGTGGCAGGGCAATATCCGGGCCGCGAGCGCCGTGGTCGCCGGGCAGATTACCGGGGACATTCACGTCGACGGAAAACTGGAGATCGGCGCCAGCGCCATCATCCGCGGCAACGTGCGCGCCCAGTACGTGGCGATCGCCCACGGCGCGATCGTGGAAGGTGAAATCAGCGTCTCCGGCGATGCGGCAGTGCTGAAATTTTCCGAAAAACGCACGCCAACACTGTAGGCATTCGGCGACAAAAACCCGCCTCCGAGCGAGTTGAGACATCGGTCCTCGACGATCGCCGCGTACAAAAGCCACCCTGTGCAACACCGCGGCCACTTTGGCTGCATGCATTGGGATCGATTGGGATGTCGACCGCGGCCAGTCGTCCGGCGCCCGGAAGCGGAGCGCCTTCCCGGCTCACGCACCTCGTCGCGCACCGCGGCGATGTGCAGGACTGGCCGGAGAACACGCTGCCCGGGTTTCGCTCAGCGCTCGGCCACGGCGCGCGCTTTCTCCTGATCGACGTACAGCTCGCCGCTGATACCACTCCGGTCGTGATCCGGGAGGCGCAGCTCGCCGCCACTGCCGGAGTCGACGGATTCGTGTTCGACCATCCCGGCGATCAGCTCGCGGCGCTGGATGTCTCCGAGCCCGGCCGCTTCGGCGACCGCCACCGCGGCACCGCGCTGCCGCGCCTGGCCGACGTCGTTGACCTGCTCGCCGAGCATCCCGAGCTCACGGTGTTCTGTGAGCTGAAGTCCGAGAGCCTGGCGCGTTACGGCTCAGAAGTTGCGACCAGCCGCATTCTCGATGTCATCCGCTCGGTGCGCGGGCAGTGCATCTTCGTCTCCTCCGACGTGCACGTGACCCACCTGGCGCGCAGCCGCTCCGGCTGCCAGGTGGGCTGGCTGCTCAATGCCTACGACGAGCACGCCCGCCTGAAATACGAGGCGGTAAAGCCGGAATTCGTGCTGTGCGAGCGCCGCCTGCTTCCCAATGACGGCCGTAGATTCTGGCGCGGGCCATGGAGCTGGGTGATTCTGGGCGTCGATGATGTCGAGGCCGCGGCCGAACTCGCCGAGCGCGGCGCCGACTTCATCGCCACGTCCTCCGTCGGACCGATGGCCGAGGCGCTGCGCGCGCGCACCAAGCCGCTCTAGGACGGGAAGTCGCGCCGCGGCTCAACCGGCGAGCGGCGCCAACGCCGCAGCGATCCAGCGGTCGGCCCAGCTGGGGCCGAGCAGGGACTCCATAAACCCGCAGTGCCCGCCGTGCGCGGTGACCTCGATGCTGAGTGTCTCGGCCGGCCACAGACGATCGAGGTCGGCCGCCGGAATCAGCGGGTCGTCGAGCGCCGCGAGAATCCGGGCCGGGCTCGCCAGCGTCTGCAGGCGTGTCCCGGTAATGCCGTAGCCGCGCAGATAGCTCAGCAGGTCCGGAAACTCGCTGTGCCGGTGCACCATCAGCGCCGTCATCGAGGTCAGATCGCGCAGCCGGGCCAGATCTCCGAATTCATAGAGCTCGGGCCACGCCGCCTGCTTGCGCATCAGCGAGCTACGCCACTTGCGCACGAAGTAACGCCGGTAGAGCGCTGCCGGACCATCCAGTACCGCGAGCGTGTGCACCGGGTCGAGCACCGGACAGATCGCCAGCACCTGCGCGAGCTTGAGGCCGGCGGTGGCGGCACGTGCCGCGACCCTGAGCGCGAAATTGCCACCGAGCGAGAAACCGACCAGCGCCACGCTGTCGCGCGCAAAGCGCTCCTGAATGCTCGCCACTGCGCCCACCACTTCCTGGATGCGGCACGAGTGGAAGATCTCCGGGTTCAGGTGGTGCGTCGGACCGTGGTCGCGCAGGTTGAGCCGGAAGATCGCGTGCCCGCGCTGCCACAGGTACTCGGCCGCCGACAACACGTAGAGCGCATCGGCACTGCCTTCCCAGCCGTGATGCAGGACGACCAGTGAGCGGGACTGTCCGCGTGGCGCGTAGTGGCCCAGCAGGCGCACGCCGTCGCCGCAGTCGAGCACGTGATCCTCGCTGGCGGCGATCAGCGCACGGGCGCGCAGCCGCACCGCGGCGCTTCTCGGCAGTTGCGCCGACAGGATCGACTGCAGGTGGGCGCCGCTGAGCCAGCGCGGCGGCTTGAAATCGCGTCGCTCGCTGATGCTGATCCGGTGGGTGGGCTCAGCCTCGGCCGTCAGCCGCTGAGTCTCGTTCACGGTGCCGCGGCGCGCGGCTGGAACACGATCTCGATGCGCTGGTTGGCGGCTGCCGCGCTGTTCCATTGGGCCGCGCTTGCGTCTGCGCTCTGCGGGTAAGGGGTCACGGGCTTCGAGCGGCCAGCCTGCGACGTCACGATCGACAGGGCGCCTTTGGTGCGAGCAGGGAGCGACGTCTGCAAATCGGCGAACGGGCGCGATTCGCGCTGCGCGCCGGTCAGTGCGTCGTCATAGGGATTGCCGGTCAGGTCGCAGCTCCTGGCCGGCAGGTCCTCCGGCGCCAGTGAATAGCCTTCCGTGGGGTTGCCGGTGAGGCAGAAGTCAGCGCTGAAGCTGGTGACCCGCAGCGTACCGGTCGCATCGCGGCGCTCGAGGTCGGCGGCCAGATTCTTCACCGCCTCGTAGCGCGCCCCCGACAGTGGCACCTCGCCGTACGCAACCGGCAGCACCTGCGGCCGGTCCTCGCCAGCCACCGGCTGCGCCGCCGTGGCGCCCGGTGCCGTGGCCGCGCCCGCTGGCGCCGGGGTCGGCGCCACTCCACCCGCGGGCACCGTTGCGCCTGCGGCGGTATCCGGTGCAGCGGTCGTCGCGGCGGCGGCGGCAGCGGCAGCAGCGGCGTTCGCCGCCCGCGCTGCCGCCTGGGCGTCGGCAACCGCGTGCTCCGCGCTCGCGAGCCGCGCAGCCATCTGCGCCAGCTCCTGGCTCTCGCGCCACGCGACCGCGAGTGCGACGAACAGAGCGACCGCCGACAGCGCGCCAAACAGGATCCAGCCGAGAGGCTTGGGCGGTGGATGCGGCGGCGGCGCCAGGTCGCTGACCGGCGCGGCCGACAGCGACTGGCGCACCTCTCCCAGCACGCGCGCCGCGAAGCTGTCGAGACTCGCGACCACGAACCGGCGCAGCTCGGTCGACTGCGCCTTGAGCAGCGGCTCGACCGCCGCCTGCAGCTCGATCTCGCGCTGGCGTCCGGCCGGAATCGAGGCCGTGCGCGCGGCGCGCTGCTGCTCGACGGCCGACAGCACCGGCTGGAAGGGTCCCGGGCGCGGATCGCGCCGCTCCGGCAGAAGGTGCAGTTGATAGAGCACCTTCGACACGTCGGTCGGCGCCACCTGCTTGGGCAGCACGCCGACCGCGCCCAGTGCGCGCGCCTGGCCCATGTACAGCTCGCCCTGCTGCGAGGTGTACATCATGATCGGGATCGCCGCGGTCCGCGGGTCGTTCTTGATCGCCTGCACGGCCTGAAATCCATCCATGCCGGGCATCAGGTGATCCATGAAGATCACGTCCGGGCGCTGACTCTTCAGATACTCGATCGCGTCCTCGGCGGACTCGGCGGTGTCGACCTCGACCGCGTATTCCTCAAGCATCCGCGACAGCACTACGCGGGCCGACTTGGAGTCGTCGACGATCAGCGCTCGCTTCGCGGTCACCGCGCCATCCCGTGGCAAAAAGGAGCGGGAAGTTTAAACCAAGTCCGTTGCCGGCTGCGCCGCGCCTCAGCTGAACATGGGCGCGACGATCACGCCGCGCGCGACATCGGCAACACCGCCGCCGACGCGCACCTCAATGCCCTGGCTGGTGCGCATCGCGCGCAGATAGACGGTCGACGGCCGCATCAGGTGCGCGCCCTGTTCGACGCGCACGTCGAGGGGGTCATCGCCGACGGCACCGGTTTCAATCAGCCAGGCGGCCAGGCAGCCGTTGCCGCTGCCGGTGCCGGGATCCTCCGCGACCGCGGAGGCGGCAGCGAACACGCGCACGGTGTACTGGTGCTGAGCCGTGCGTGCGCCCGGCGCGAAGGCTACGATCGAACGCGCGGCGAGCGGTGCCAGCAACGCCTGCGCGGCCGCGGCATCGAGCGCGATGCGGTCCAGTGCCTGGCGCGTGCGCACCGGCACCACCAGATGTGCGAGCCCGGTGCGAACCTCGAGCGCGGGCTTGTTGGCGTCGAGGTCAGCGGGTGCGAGACCCAGGACCGAGGCCAGCGAACGGCGTGGCAGTCGCGCGCCGAAGCTCGGGCGCGGCTGCGCCATCCAGTACAGTTCGTGGCGACCGACGCGTTCCATGACCACCGGTACGCGGCCATCGCCAAACTCGAGACACAAGCGCTCGCTGGCGCCGCCGAACACGCTCTGGCGCAGCACGTGCGCAGTCCCCAGGGCCGGGTGGCCCGCGAAGGCGAGTTCGGCCGACGGGGAATACAGCCGCACCGGCCAGGCACCGCCTTCCGGTCCGGCGCTGACCACGAAGCTCGTGATCGAATAATTCATCTCACGCGCCAAGAGCTGCATCTGCCGGCTGGTGAGTCCGTGTGCGCCCAATACCACCGCGAGCGCATGTCCGGCACCGGCGCGCTCGGTGAACACGTCCACAATATGCAGTCGGCGGGTCATGCGGGTCGCAACACCTGCCCGACAGGCTAGCCGGGAGGTGCGCGCCGCGCCGCGATAGAGGTCGCGTTTCCCGCGCTAGGACCGCTGGGAAGTGTCTGCGATCAGCTGCGGGCCATCGTTCGCCGGGCTGTTCACCTGGCGACTGATCGGATGGCTGCGCAGGGGAATCGCTGCGCTCGCCGCCACGGCCGCGAGCGCATCCGACTGCAGAGCCAAGTCGAGCCAGGCGGCGTGCGCGGCGCCCGGCACGATCACCGGCATGCGGCCGTGTATGGCGCGCACCGCCTCGCTCGCTTCGGTGGTCACGATCACGCAGGTCTCCAAAGGCTCCTGGGTCGCGGGATCAGTCCAGGTCTCCCACAGCCCGGCCATGCCGAACGGCCGCTGGTCGCTGGCCTGCACGTAGTAGGGCTGCTTGGCGCCCGCGGTCGCCTGCCATTCGTAGTAGCCGTCGGCGAGTACCAGGCAGCGCCGCCGGCGGTACGCGGTGCGAAACGCGGGCTTTTCGGCCAGCGACTCGGCGCGCGCGTTGATCAGTCGCGCGCCGATGCTCTTGTCCTTGGCCCAGGACGGAATCAGTCCCCAGCGCAGCAGCACGAGCTCCCTGCGCCCGTCGGGCCGCCCGCGCACAACTGCCACGCGCGTAGTTGGCGCGATGTTCCAGTGCGGCGGCGGCAGCACCGCGCCGGGAACGAACGGCCCGAACACATCCTCAACGGCTTCGTGCGGCGAGTAGAACGCGTAGCGACCGCACACAGACCCTCCCGATCACTCGCGGATGCCAACGCCACGCTGCATGAGCGTGACCGCGGTCACAAACAGAAGCGCGGCAAATCCCACCATGATTGCGAACGCGAGACGCACGTCGACATCCGATACACCGAGGAAGCCGAAGCGAAAGCCGTTGACCATGTAGAGGATCGGGTTCAGGTGCGAAATCCGCTGCGCCCAGTCGGGCAGCAACGAGATCGAGTAGAACACGCCGCCCAGGTAGGTGAGCGGCGTCAGGATGAAGGTCGGGAACCACGAGATGTGATCAAAGTTCTTGGCGAACACGGCGTTGATGAAGCCGCCGAGCGCGAACACGAACGAAGTCAGCAGCACCGCCAGCGCGATCAGCAGCGGATGGTGGACGTTCAGGTGCGTGAAGCAGAGCGCAACCGCGGTCACCACGGTGCCCACCAGGAGCCCGCGGGTGAGTCCGCCGGTGGCGTAGCCGAGCACGATCAGCCAGTCGGGCAGCGGCGACACCAGGAGCTCCTCCACGTGCTTGCCGAAGCGGGCGCCGAAGAACGATGACACCACGTTGCCGTAGGAGTTGGTGATCACCGACATCATGATCAGGCCGGGTGCGATGTACTGCATGTAGTCGTAGCCGCCCATCGAGCCGATGCGCCGGCCGATCAGGCTGCCGAAGATCACGAAATACAACGTCGCGGTCACGCCCGGCGGCACCAGCGTCTGGCCCCAGATGCGCACGATGCGGTTGAACTCGCGCCGCACGATGGTGCTGAACCCGATCCAGTCCGGGCGCGCGCGGCTCGCGACGGCGGCGGTGTCATTCACGGTCGCACCCCGGCCGAGGCGCCGCTCTGCACGAGGCGCATGAACAGCTCCTCGAGGCGGTTGACCTTGTTGCGCATGGAGACGGTCTCGATGCCCTGCGCCGCCAGGCGCACGAAGATGTCATTGAGCCCGCGGTCCTTGTTGACGTCGACCTCGAGCGTGTGATCGTCGATCAGGCGCACGGTAT
>Ga0187780_10000624_pt1 | contig 26132 bp, 26 predicted proteins | sample 1015_Q2_SP10_20__FD_132429 | JGI IMG/M metagenome (GOLD analysis project Ga0187780, IMG submission 132429) | Tropical peat soil microbial communities from peatlands in Department of Meta, Colombia - 1015_Q2_SP10_20_MG | ecosystem: Environmental > Terrestrial > Soil > Wetlands > Peat | place... | reverse complement strand
TTCGACCACCGGCTCAAGCAAGACCCCCGCTGGCAGGTCCAGATGCTCCCCGGCGGATACGTCCGGTGGACCACCCCGGCCGGCCGGCAGTACACCACCGAACCCACCCGGTACCCCATCTGATGGCTCCCGCGAGTGCGAATATCCCGGGTCGATATGGCCGACCGCGTCGTCCGCCGTACGCCTGGCGCACTGTGTATCGTCCGCGTGATAGCCGCCAAGGCTGGTCCACATACCGTCCGGCTTAGCTCAAAACGGACAGTGCGGCCCGTCTCGGCGGGCCTGATCAGGGCCACGGTCCCACGGATGAAATGGGAACCCAGCTATCTGGAGGCTGCCCTCCGGAAACCGCCGGACTCCGGTTAGGATCGGAACCGGCGGCACGTTCGGTGCCGCGTCCGGATCAGGGGGGAGCAAAGGAGGCCCCTCGATGGGTAACTGGCAGCTCGATCCGTATCACACGCAGGTCGAGTTCTCTGCTAAGCACCTCGGGATGATGACGGTGCGGGGTTACTTCGACGAGGTAAGCACGACCGCCGATATCGATCCCGACCATCCGGAAAAGGCGTCGGTCGAGGCGACCATCTCGACGGCCAGCATCCGCACCAACAACGGGATCAGGGACAATGATCTCCGCTCGTCGAACTTCCTCGAGGTGGACAAGTACCCGCTGATCAAGTTCAAGAGCACCAGCGTCGAGCCGACCGGGTCAGATCACTTCAAGCTGACCGGTGATCTGACCATAAAGGAGACCGCCCGGCCCGTGGTCCTTGATGTGGTGAAGTACGGGGAGTTCAACGATCCGGGAATGATGGGGCACCGGATCGCCTACGGCGCTACCACCAAGATCAACAGGAAGGACTTCGGCCTCAGTTTCAGCATGGTCCTGGATGGCAGGCTCGTCGTGGGCGAGGAGATCCAGATCATGATCGAGGGCGAACTCGTCGAGCAGCCAGAGACCGCCGAAGCCGCCAGCACCTGACCGCGCTGAACCCGCGGCGCAGACTCCCGTTCGCCGGCATCGGCCGGTTCCCTCGGCGGTGCCCGATCGAGGTCGAAGCCGTAACGCCTGCACGATGCCTGTGCAGATCCCGGTTCCCGGGTCGGGATCTGCACAAGCGGCCGCCCGAGGCGCAGGAAGCCGGCGGCTACCGGTGTCAGGTGAGCCCGTGCTGGTAGGCATAGGTGACCGCCTGGGCCCGGTCGCGAACGCCGGTCTTGGCGAACAAGTGGTTGATGTGGCTCTTCACCGTGGTTTCGCTGACTACGAGCCGACTGGCGATCTCGCTGTTCGACAGCCCCTGGGCGATGAGCGAGAGCACCTCGGCTTCGCGGGCGGTCAGCCCGCCGGGAAGCTGCGGCGCAGGCCCGCTGCCAGGGTCCGGCTCGGTTGCGGTGATGGCGTCCAGGAGGTGTTGCTGGACAGCCGGGTCAATGGCGGGCTGGCCGCTGGTTACCCGCTCGAGGGCTTCGCGGATTTCCGCGGCTCCGGCGTCCTTGGTCAGGTAGCCGCGGGCACCGGCCCGCAGCGCGTCGATGACGGAGCGGCCATCGACGTAGGTGGTGAGCACGAGCACCTTGATGCCGGCGTCGTGTTCCCGCAGGCGGCGGGTGGCCTCGATACCGTCGCAGCGGGGCATCCGCAGGTCCATCAGCACGACATCCGGGCGCAGCTGGATCGCCAGCGCCACGGCCTCGTTGCCATCGGCCGCGGTACCCACGACCTCGATGCCCGTGATCAGCCCGAGCAGGGTGCCAAGGCCCTCGCGGACCACGCGCTGGTCATCCGCCACCAAGACGCGGATGGGGCCGGTCACGTCGGTACCCACAATTCGACCCGGAACCCGCCGTCGGTGGGTCCCGCCGTGAGCGTTCCGCCCAGCAGCTCGGCTCGTTCTCTCATGCCGGTGAGACCGTAGCCGGTCCCTTCGCCCGGGGCGGGGAGTTCGCCGCGCCTGTCGAAGTCTTCGATGGTCAGCCGGGTTCCGGATGGCTCATAAGCAAGGCGGATCTCGACCCGGCCGGCCCGGGCGTGCTTGCGGATATTGGTCAGCGCTTCTTGCGCGACCCGGTACAAGGTCAGCCGGGCATCGGCGCTCAGATCTGCCTCGTCGCCGGTGACCATGACCTGGCACGCCACGCCGCCGTCGGCCTCGAACTCGGCGGCCAGGTCCATGAGCCGCTGCGGGCCGGGCAGTGCGTCGTCCCTGAGCATGCCGATAGCGCGCCGGGCCTCCTGCAGCCCGGTCTTGGCCAGCCGGTGAGCCCGGCCGATCGCCGCACTGACCTGCGGATCCGCGCCACCCTGGCCGGCCAGCAGCATGGCTCCCTCCAGGTTCAGCACCAGGCCGGACAGCGAGTGGGCCAGCACATCGTGCATCTCGCGGGCCAGGCGCTGGCGCTCAGCCAGCGCAGCGGCCTGGGCCTGTGCGGCCCGGGTCTGCTCCAGCTCGCCCAGCAGAAGCTCCGCCCGCTGGTTGCTCTCCCTGAGCCTGCGGGCAAACAGCGATAGGACGTAGAAGGCCAGTATCGCGAAGTTATTCAGGACGATGCCCGCGATGGACGCGTGTCCGTTTGACAGCCACGCGGCGGACACCGCCCCGATCGCGGCGCCGACCACAACGGCGCTGAGGTGAACCGGCAGCACGAGGGCGGCCAGGCAGATCGCGGGAAATACCCCGAGGAAGGCGGCGCCATTGGCCTGCAGGCCGATCAGCGAAGCCGCGCCAGCCACGGCCAGGAGCAGCAGCACCAGCAGGACCGCGGGCTGGGGCGGAGTCAGCCACATCGCAGCGATCGTGGCGCCGCAAAACACGATGAGCGCGAACAGCACACCAAGCGCCTGGCCGTGGGCGCCCGGCGTCGGCCGGGCCTGCAACGAGGTGATCACCACGAACACGATCGCCGCCAGCGCGAGCACGCGGACCCACAGGTAGGTCGCCTTCTCGCGGCCCTGCGCCCGTTGTAGCTCAGACACGCCGACCGTGCCGGCGGCCCCGGAGTTCACTCCTAAACGGTACGGCGGGATCGGCCGGCCGTCTCCTGCCTGGAAGGTGGATTCGCGGTCGGCAGGCCTCAACCTCGGGGTGGAGGCCGTGCACCTATGGTCCAGGTTCCGCTGGCGTCAAGTTCCACCGCCGCGCCGAAGACCAGGAAATCCTGCCGCAGCAAGCTGGCTGGCAAGACCGGCCAGAGGAGCGAGATGGACGAGACCGTCGACGAACGCGGCGCAGACCAGATGGTCACCGCCTTGGCCCAGGCCGAGCCGGTCGTTAGCGTCCGCGGCCTGGTCAAGCGCTATGGAAGCCGCGAGGCCGTCGCGGGCATCGATTTCGAGGTGCGGCGCGGCGAGATCTTCGCCTTCCTCGGCCCGAACGGCGCGGGCAAGACCACGACAGTGGAAATCCTCGAAGGCTTCCGGCAGCGCACCGGCGGCGAGATCGCGGTCCTGGGGCAGGACCCGGCCATGGCCGGAGCGGCCTGGCGCGACCGGGTGGGCGTGGTGTTGCAGGAGTCCGAGCCCGAGCTCGGCCTGTCCGTACGGGAATGCCTCGCCTTGTACGCCGGCTTCTATCGCGCACCGCGGGACATCGACGCGACCATCGACCTGGTCGGCCTCGCCAAGCAGGCGGGGACACTCGGAACCAGGCTCTCCGGCGGCCAGCGGCGGCGGCTCGATTTCGCGCTTGCGCTGATCGGCGACCCGGAGCTGATCTTCCTGGACGAGCCGACCACGGGTTTCGATCCGTCGGCCCGCCGCGCCGCCTGGGAGGTCGTCGCCGGGCTCCGGCGGCTCGGCAAGACTATCTTCCTCACCACCCATTACATGGACGAGGCCGAATACCTGGCCGACCGGATCACGGTCCTGTCCGCCGGGCGCATCGTGGCCGAGGGCACGCCCCGGACGCTGGGCGGACGCGACCACATGACCTCCGCCATCAGCTTCACGCTCCCGGCCGACCTGCAGGCCCGTGACCTGCCCGCCGGACTGCGACCGCTCGCCGAGCCGGGGCCGGGAGGACTGACCGTCCTGCGCAGCGAGAGCCCGCTGGTGCACCTGCAGATGCTCGGCAACTGGGCGCTGGGCCGGGGCTTCGACCTCCCCGATCTCGACGTGCACCGCCCGACCCTGGAAGAGGTCTACCTGTCCCTCACCGGTTCCCCGAGCGAACAGGATCACCAATGATCAGGATGGCTCTGCATGTTTCCGCCTACGACCTGCGGGCTTTCCTCCGCAACCGCCAGTCGCAGTTCTTCACGCTGGCCTTGCCGGTGCTGTTCCTGGTGATCTTCGCGTCGCTGTTCGGCGGCAGCGGCCACACCACGCAGGTGGTCGGCGGCCGGATCAGCACCTCGCTGTACTACATGCCCGGCATCATCGCGCTGGGCGTGATCGCCGCGTGCTTCGGCAACTTGGTGGCCTCGGTGACCGCACAGCGCGAAAGTGGCGTGCTGAAGCGCCGGCGCGCGACACCGGTCCCGGCCGGGGCCATCATCGGCGGCCGCGTGCTCACCGCGATCGTCATCGCGGTCGTCATGTCCGCCGTCCTGCTCGGCCTCGGCTGGGCCGCCTACGGCGCCCACGTCCCGGGCCGCACGGCCCTGGCCCTGGCGGTCACCGTGGTGATCGGCGCCGCCTCCTTCTGCTGCCTCGGTTACGCGCTCACGTCGCTGATCCGCAATGAGGACGCCGCGGTCCCCACCACCCAGGCGCTGCTGCTGCCGCTCTACTTCATCTCCGGGGTGTTCGTGGCCGTCTCGATACTGCCGCACTGGCTCGCCGACATCGGAGAGATCTTCCCGGTCCGGCACCTGGCCAACGCGCTGCTCGTCGCCTACAACCCGCACACGACCGGGCTGGGCTTCGCGGGCCTGGATCTGCTGATCGTGGCCGCCTGGGGAGTCGCGGGCTTTCTTATCGCGGTCCGCAAGTTCAGCTGGCTGCCGCTCGGGCGCTGACCCGGTGGGCCGGGCCACCCGACCACAGGAGGAAGACCCGGGCTACCCGACCACAGGAGGAAGACCCGGGCTACCCGACCACAGGAGGAAGACCCGGGCTACCCGACCACAGGAGGAAGACCCGGGCTACCCGACCACAGGAGGAAGACCATGGCCACAGAAACCCAGATCCAGACCGGGCGGTGCACGACCCACGGAACGGTCCAGGCCACCCGGGAAATCCCCAAGATGGGCTTCCCGTTCATCGTCTACGCCTTCTTGCGGTCCAGGGCGAGGCGCAAGCCGTTTGTCTGCCCGGAGTGCGGAGAGGCGGTCGAGCCGGACTGAGCGGCGCCGTGACCAGGCTCAGCGGCCGTGCGCGGCGAGGGTGAAGCGCCGGTCCGGCGCGGCTCCGCCGCAGGCCAGGTCGGCGGCGATCTCGCCGGTGAGCGGCGCGAACTTGGCGCCGTGGCCGGAGCAGGCCGAGCAGATCACGAACGGCCCCACCCGGTCCAGGATGAAGTCCTCGCTGGCGGTCGAGGTGTACAGGCAGGTCATCTCGCCGACCGGCTCCGGGTCGAGGCCGCGGAGCCGGTCCCGGACGAACGCGCGGACCCGCTCCCTGGAGGCCGGACTGACGATCCCGTCGCGGTCATCCCCGGTGGTGGCCGTGCCCAGGCCGTGCTCGCCGATCTTGATCGCACCCGGCGCCTCGCCGTCCCGCCCGGCCGGCAGGCCGTACATCGTGATCTCGTCGTGGCAGATGAAGGTCGGCCACGGCTGAGCCTCAGCCCCGGCGGGGACGAGCGGGGCGAAGTGGAAGGCCTGCTGCTGCATCACCGCCAAGGGCGGCAGCTGGACCTGCCCGCCGAGCAGCGGTTCCAGCCACGCTCCCGCGGCCACGATCACCACCGGCGCGCGCCACGACCGGTCGGCCGTGTCCACCATCGCCCCGGTAGCGGACGCCGAGATACCCAGGACCGGCGAGCCGTAATGGATCTGCGCGCCGTGCGCGGCGGCGAGCGACCGCAGCACGGCCATGGCGCGCTCCGCGTCGATCACGCCCGCGTCCGGGTGGAACAGGACCGGATCGGCGCCGAAGGCCACGCCGGGCCAGCGCTCGGCAGCGGCCGCGGCCGGCAGCAGCTGCGCGGGCACCCCGAACGCGCTCAGGATGTCGTACATCTTCTCCTGCTCGCGGGCCGGGCCGAAGTCGAGCCCGCCGGTGGTCAGCACCAGTTCCTCGCCCGCCTCGTCCGCGAGCTGCCGCCACCGCCGCTGGGCCTCGCCGGTCAGCCGGACATAGAGCGGATCGGGGTACGCCCGCCGGAAGATCCGGGCGCTGCCGTGCGAGCTGCCACGCCGGTGCCCCGGCTGGAACGCCTCCAGGACCGCCACCGAGCGGCCGCGGCGGGTCACCGCCCAGGCCGCGGCCGACCCGGCCAGCCCGGCTCCGACGATCACGACGTCCACCTGTTCAGCCGGCATGGCTAAACGCTAACCCCGACGGCCACTCCGGCCACTCGGGGCGCCGGCCGAGCATCGCGACGATCTGGTCCAGGACGCCCGCGCCCGCAGTCACCGGGATACCGGGCGCGAACGGCACCGCCCCCTGCTTCCGCCGCTCGCCGTCGGGTACCGCCCGGGCATCGGGAGAGCCGCGGCGAGCAGGTCGGGCTCGAGCCCTGTCACAATCCGTACACCCCCTCATATAATATGCTCTCATATATCATATGAGTAAGCTTATTATGTGCAAGCTGTTATCCTGCCGGGCACGATGAGTACCTCTCCGGGCGACCGGCGCGACCTCGCCGCGATGGCCGTGCCCCTGGCCAGGGCGCTGGTGGCGGCCGAGGGACCGATCCTGCGCGCGCACGAGATCAGCATGTGGGGTTACGTGGTGCTCACCGCGCTCGCCGAGCAGCCGGTACGCACCCAGGCCGCGCTCGCGCAGGCCATCGGCGCGGACAAGAGCCGCATCATCGGCGACCTCGACGAGCTCCAGGCCCGGGGGCTGATCCAGCGCCAGCCGGACGCCGCCGACCGGCGGGTGCACCTGCTCTCGCTGACCCCGGAGGGCAACCGGCTGCGGCAATCCGTGCGGTCCGCGATCCGCCGCCGGGAGGAACAGATCCTCGCGGTGCTGCCGCCCGGCGACCGCGAGGCGTTCCTGCGCTCGCTGCAAACCCTGTCCGAGCTTCCGCCGGAGGCCATGAGAGGCTAGGCGCGGCGCTAACAGGCTCGGCACGGAGGTACACGGTGCAGATTGGCTTGCAGATCCCCGACTTCACCACGCCCGACGGCCCGGCCCGCCTCGGCGCGGACCTGGCCACCGTGGCCCGCACCGCGGACGAGGCGGGCTTCGGGTTCATCGCGGTGATGGATCACTTCTTCCAGATCGGCATGCTCGGCCCGCCCGACCACGAGATGCTCGAGGCCTACACGACGCTGGGCTACCTGGCCGGATTCACGTCGCGAGCCAAGCTGCTCACCCTGGTCACCGGGACCGTGTACCGGCCGCCCGGCATCCTGGCCAAGATCGTCACCACGCTGGACGTGCTGTCCGGCGGGCGCGCCTGGCTCGGCATCGGGGCGGCGTGGAACGAGGAGGAGTCACGCGGGCTCGGCATCTCGTTCCCGCCGGTCGCCGAGCGGTTCGAGCGGTTCGAGGAAACCCTGCAGATCTGCCTGCAGATGTGGCGCGGCGACCAGAGCCCGTACCGGGGCGCCCACTACCAGCTGGACTGGCCGCTGAACTCGCCGCAGTCGCTGACCAGGCCGCATCCGCCGATCATGATCGGCGGCGGCGGGGAGCGCAAGACCCTCCGCCTGGTCGCGAAGTACGCCGACGCGTGCAACCTGTTCCCCGGCCCCGACCTGGCCCGCAAGCTCGACGTGCTGCGCGCGCACTGTGACGCCGTCGGCCGGGACTACGACGAGATCACCAAGACCTGCTACTTCATCTTCGACGTCGGCGAGAAGGGCGAGAAGGCCGCCGAGGTGACCGATCAGCTCGGCCGCCTCGCCGACCTGGGCTTCCAGGTCGCGATAGGCGCGGTGGCCAACGTGTGGCAGGTAACCCCCCTCGAGGTGATCGGCGCCGAGATCATCCCCGCCGTATCCGGTCTTTAACTTCTCCCGAACGGACAGTGGTGCTTCGCCCGCGGACCGCGGCGTCGCGCCGCCGGTTCAGGCCTTGGCCTTGGCCAGAACGCGCTCGGCGTTGGCTTGCTCGACGGCCGCCGCGCTGCGGTCGTAGCCGCGCGCGGACAGGCCCTCGACGACGCCGGCGATGTCGCCGACCGGGCGGTTCTGGCTCAGCTTGGTCTTGGCCTCGATCCGGGTGATCTGCAGCTCCAGGCCGACAATGGCGCGCAGCTGGCCCTCGATGAACGCGCGCGGCGCGTCGTCCACCGACCAGGGCATCCGCTGCCCCGGCGAGGCCAGCCTGGCCGCTTCGTGCTTGGCCGTCAGGCGCCGGACGATGTCCTCCACCCAGACCGGGTCGTCGTGCACGACCAGCCGTCCGTACACGTGCGCCGTGACATAGTTCCAGGTGGGAACGACGCGGCCGTGCTCGGCCTTGGCGGCGTACCAGGACGGGGAGATATAGGAGTCCGGGCCGCGCACGATGACCAGCGACTCACCGAGCGCCGGCTTGCGCCACTGGTCGTTGTTCCGGGCCACGTGACCGTACAGCGCGCCGTGCTCGCCCGCCGCCGGGTCGTACGCGAACGGCAGCATCGTGGCCAGCAGGCCGTCCTCGGTCAGCGTGATCAGGTCGGCCGCGCCGTGCTTGGCCAGCAGCTCGTCCACCACGGCGTCCTCGGCCGCGAAATGGGCGGGAATGTACATAAACGCCTCCACCCCCAGCCTAAGGCCCGAAAGGACCTGGTCAGGCCGCCCCACACGGCGTCGTAGTCGAGCTGGCGGTGCTCCGCCTCCATCGCCTGCCGGGTGGGGATGATCATCCAGCGGCTCTCGAACATGAACGCCAGCGTGTCGTCGATCTTCTGCGGTCGCAGCTCGGCCGTGCTGGCCACCGCGAAGGTCTCGGCGTCCGGGCCGTGCGCGGCGAAGGTGTTGTGCAGGCTGGCCCCGCCCGGCACGAACCCCTCGGCCTTCGCGTCATAGACGCCGTGCACCAGCCCCATGAACTCGGACATGATGTTGCGGTGGTACCACGGCGGGCGGAAGGTGTCCTCGCCGACCAGCCAGCGCGGCGGGAAGATCACGACGTCGACGTTGGCCAGGCCGGGCAGCTCACTCGGCGAGGTCAGCACGGTGAAGATGGACGGGTCCGGGTGGTCGAAGCTGATCGAGCCGATCACCATGAAGTTCGCGGTGTCGTACTTGTACGGCACGTAACTCCCGTGCCAGCCGACCACGTCCAGCGGCGAATGCTCATAGTCGGCGCCCCACAGGTTCCCGCCGAACTTCTGCACCACCTGCACGGCGCCGGCCCGGTCCTCGTACCGCGCCGTCGGGGCCAGGAAGTCGAGCTCGTTGGCCAGCCCGTTCGCGCCGATCGGGCCGCGCTCGGGCAGGGTGAAGGCGGCACCGAAGTTCTCGCACAGGTACCCGCGCGCGGAGCCGGCCGGCAGTTCCACCCGGAACTTGATGCCGCGCGGGATCACCGCGATCTCCCCCGGCGCCACCGCCAGCGGCCCGAGCTCGGTGTGCAGCGTGACCGCCCCGTGCTCGGGCACGAACAGCAGCTCGCCGTCGGCGTCGACGAAATACCTGTGGGTCATGGACCGGGTCGCGGCGTACAAGTGCACGGCCATTCCGTTGCGCGTCCTGAGGTCACCGTTCCCGCCGACCGTGTAGAGCCCGTCGATGAAGTCGGTGTCCGAAGCCGGCAGCGGGAGCGGATCCCAGCGCAGCCGGTTCGGGTCAGGCTCGATCTCGTCGAACGGGGTGCCGCGGAGCGTTCCGTTGCTCACTCGCGAGAACTTCGGGTGCGCCGCCGACGGCATGATCCGGTACACCCAGGTCCGCCGGTTCACCGCCCGGGGCTCGGTGAACGCGGCCCCGCTGAGCTGCTCGGCGTACAGGCCGAGCGGTGCCCGCTGCGGCGAGTTGCGCCCCGCGGGCACCGCCCCCGGCACCGCCTCGCTGGCGAACTCGTTCCCGAATCCCCGCTGGTAGGCGTACTCGCCCGTGCCAGTCCCGCTGGCCGCCTGCCGGCGGTCGGTCGTTGGCGCGACCTCGACCATGACTGCCTCCTCTCGCCTGCTTCCTCCCCCATGAAATCACTCTGCTCCCATTCAAAAGGTTCGCGGTATCCAGGCTCCCGCGGCGGTCCTCGCGCAGGGCCTCGACTACTCGGTCGGGCATGGCCCGCCAGACTCGGCCAGGTGCATCCTGATCACCGACTCGAAGTCGGGGTCCGGGGTCAGGCCCAGCCGGGCTGCCCGGTCGGCGCGGATCCGGGCGGGCCAGGTCGCGAACATCCGCGCCACCGCCGGATCTGGCACCCAGTCGATCAGCGCGCTGGCCTGCGGCCCGGCGACCCGGGCCAGCGCGCCGGCCATGTCCGCGACAGTCACGGTGAGCGCGGGCATGGTGAGAGCGGTGCGCCCGCCCCAGGCCGCGCCGGAGGACGTGGCGGCGCACAGCAGCGCGCCGATGGCCTTGGCCGGCGAGGCCAGCGCGACCTCGGTGCCCGGGTCGACCGGGCAGACGGCGCGCTGGCCGGCCAGCGGCTCGCGGATGATGCCAGACAGGAAACCCGAGGCCGCGGCGTTCGGGCGGCCCGGGCGCACGCTGACGGTCATCAGGCGGACCGCACGCCCGTTCAGGAATCCCTTCCGCGCGTAGTCGGCCAGCAGGTACTCGCCGATGACCTTCTGCGTATATAAGCTGCGACACTAGGTATAATGGTGCCTAGCGTAGAGGAGAAGCTGCGTGATTAGGTACATACTGACCTGGTGGAGTACATCATGCCGCTGGCAACGGGTTACGGCCGAGAGTCGATGGGTTCCGCGCAGTCCATCAATGAGCAGTCCAGGCTGTTCTTCGCACGCGCTGCTGCGGAAGGGTGGGAAGTCGCAGGCTGGTTCGAAGATAAGGTCTCGGCGTCCTCCTACGGCCGGAAGAAGGGCATCGTACGCGACGCCTGGCCAGAGGTCCGCGCGAACTTGACAGAGATCCTGTGGCTCAACGAGTCGTCCCGTGGTGACCGCGAGTTGTCCCAGTGGGCAGCGTTCCTTGAGGAGTGCCGCGACGGCGGAGCGAGGGTCTGGGTGGAGCAGCATGAACGACTGTTCGACCTGCGGATCGCGGCCGACTGGCGCACGCTCGCCACGGACGGGGTTGACTCAGAGATGGAGGCGCGGCGCATCTCCAAGCGGGTACGGACCGGGATGGACAGGAACGTGCGCGAGGGACGGACACACGGGCGTATCCCGTTCGGGTACACCCGCAGGTACGAGTACGTGCGCGATGAGGACGGCAAGCGCCAGCGGGTAGTCATACAGGAACTGCACCCCGTGCAGTCCTTGGTGGTGAAAGAGATCTACGTCCGGATACGGGCGGGGGAATCGCTGAAGTCCATAGCCCGGGACCTGAATGCCAGGCGCATCTTCTCGAACAGCGGGACGGAGTGGACAGAGTTCAAGGTAAGGTCGCTGGCGATTCGGCCGCTGTATATGGGGAAGCGGATTCACAACGAAACGCCGGGCAAGTACATCATTCCTGGGGAAACAATCCTGAATGACGCGCAGTGGCCAGCGATCGTGGACGAAACGCTGTTCTGGATCGTGTACAACAAGCTGACCGACCCTTCCCGGGTGACCTATAAGCCAGGCGGCGCGAAGCACCTGCTCTCGCTGATCGCGCGGTGTGGGGAGTGCGGCGGGCCTCTCATCGCCACGGCCCGGTATGACGGCGGCCAGTGGAAGTACATTTGCCGCGACAAGTCATGCGTGATGATCGGTAAAGCCGAGCTGGACGAGTACGTCATGTTTGAGATCATCCGGTTCCTGTCCGACATAGACAACTACTCGCAGCAGTCCGATAACGGCCAGGTCCAGGGAATGTACGCGCAGATCGGTGAGAAGCAGGCCGCCCGGGAACGGCTCGGGGAAGCGGTAGAGCACGGAATGGACCCGGTGATCGCGGGTAAGACCGACAAGCGCCTCGCGCTGGAGATCCGCGAGCTGGAAGACAAGATCCGCGAGCACACAATCCCTTCGGTGCTGATGGATTTCGCCGAGCGCTGTGACGATGTGGCGGAACGGCTCGAAGACATGACGCTGGCAGGCAAGAGGGAGATCATGCGCGCCGTGATGGAGCGGGAGGGCTACGTCAGGCTGCACCGCTCTCCGCAGGGCCGGAGGCCGGGGACCGTCCCGGCTGCGGAGCGGGTTTCCTGGGCGGCATAAGGCTGGCGATCTTCGCTTTCACGTCATCGGGCAAAGTGCCAGTCAGGCGCGGCTCCAGGTACGGTGCAAGCTTCTCGAAGGTGAACGGTGGATGCAGCTTCAGCGCCTCATGGCAGCGCCGGAAGTACTGCGGGCTGATCCCGAGCACTTCGGCCGCCTGCTCAAGAGTGAGTTCATCTATGGGTGCGCCTTTCATGCTGCGACCGCATGGTTCACCTTGGACGCACCAGTGTGAGCCGGTGCCTGGCAGTGATCGCGCTGCCAACCCGAGCGCGGCGAGCTTGGTGGTCAATACGCGGAGCGCGGGGACCGGGCTATGCCCGTTCCGCCGGCTCAGGTGCCGGGCGCGCCGGTCGTCGGCCGACAGGTCATACGTGCCGTTGCCGCCGCGCCCGGCGGCCGGCTGGCCGCTGGCGGCGTCCGCCGCCGGCTCGTCCTCGCCAGGGCCGGCGCCGTGGATTGCCCGGAGCCCGTCACGCATGATTCCAAGGTGCCGCCTATTCGCTGGCGTTGGCAAATCAACGTGCGCCAACGTGGACCTCTTTAAAGCAGACTGTGCAACACTGACTATCACTCACACGCACTCACCAACACCGGCTATCACCGGCTAGCACTTAAAAGAGCGGCAAAAATTTTTTGCCTAGCCACCTAAACCCGGGATACGTCACCGCCGTGCGTGTCCGGGCATTCACCGTAACGCCAGTCCGATGGCGGCGGGTTGGTCCTGCCGACCTGATCCTTGTGTGCACGCTCGCCTCATCGGGCACGGGGCCCCTGGACTGCGGCTCAGCGTGGCTGGCGCCCCTAACCCGACGTGGAGTCTTTGTTGCCAGCAAGGACTCCAGCGCGCTTGGGTGACCGTCAGGTCAGCAGCGAGGAGAAGGAATGCGAGGCCATTAGCCAGCGCCTTCTTCATCAGGTGAAGGCGGCCGCCAGGACCGGAGCGAGATGTCCTTAACTGAACGTCAGCATTTGGAGCGAGCGCGCCCCATGACGCATACTGGAATCAGCCGGCCGGCTGGACTCAGAAAAGAAACGAGTACGCCGCGATAAATCGCGGCGGGATTGGCGCCGGCCGCACCGAGAGGCTGATTTCGGAATGCGCGATAACCGTCACGACCGCACCGGTCGGCCGTCATCCCGGCCGCGCCGGTCACGGCGATCCCGGCAGCTATCCCCGCGCGGACGGACCGTGCGGTTCGACCTGAGCGAGGCTGAGTTCGCGGACCTGGAGACCGCAGCCGTGCGGGCCGGGGTGGCGCGGGGCGCGTTCGCCGCCGAGGCGGCGCTCGCGGTCGCCCGGGGCACCATCGCGGTGGCCGCCGATGACTCGGCGCGGGACGCGCTGGCCGAGCTGATCCGCGCCGCCGGGCTGGTCCGCCGCATCGGGAACAACCTCAATCAGGCGGTCGCCAGGCTGAACACGACCGGGCACGCCTCGGCTGATCTGGCCGGGTACGCGGCGGAGAGCATCCGCCGCGCGGAACGCCTGGACGATATAGCGGAACAGGTCCGGGACACGCTCCGGGGACATCGCCGCAGGCCGTGACCCCCGCATTCCGCGCCGTGGACCGCCTTCCGATAGCTCGGAAGGCGGCCCGGATCGCATTCCGGCCCTGGTCCTGGACCATCCGCGGAATGCGGACCTCGTTCCGGCCGGGGCGGGCGATCGTCCCGGATGCGGGGAACGCGGTCCCGGCGGGCTGGATCGCCCGGTGATCGGGAAGATCACCACCCCGCGCGGGGAACGGGTCGAGCCGCTCATCTACTATCTCTACGGCCCGGGCCGCCGTAATGAGCACACCGATCCGCATATCGTCGCGGGCTGGCGCCACCCGGCCAGCCTGGAGCCCGCGCTCCGCGAGGACGGCACCCGCGACTTCCGCAAGCTGAACGGGCTGCTCAACCAGCCGCACGACGCGCTCGGCAGGTGGGGGTACGCCAAGCCGGTGTGGCACTGCTCGATGCGTACTGCCCCCGGTGACAAGACCCTCAGCGATGATGAGTGGGCGGCCGTCGCGCACGACGTGATGCACCGTACCGGGCTGTCCCGGTACGGCGAGGACGACGACGGGGTCCGCTGGGTGGCCATCCGCCATGCCGATGACCATGTGCACCTGGTCGCGATGCTGGCCCGCCAGGACCGGTCCAGGCCCAGCGTGCACAACGAGAGGTACCGGGTCCGTGATGCCTGCCTGGCCGCCGAAAGGCGTTACGGGCTGCGCATGACGGCCCCGGCCGACCGCACCGCGCCGCGCTACCCGTCGCGCGGGGAGAACGAGAAAGCGACCCGGCGCGGTCTGCCCGAGGCCCCGCGCGTCACGCTGCGACGGCAGGTCGCCACCGCCGCCGCCTCGGCCGCCAGCCAGGCCGAGTTCTTCGCCCGGCTGGACCAGGCCGGGATACTGGTCCGCCAGCGTCACAGCACCCAGAACCCGGGCCAGGTCACCGGGTACGCGGTCGCCCTGCCTGGCGATACCGGCACGGACGGCGGCCCGGTGTGGTTCGGCGGGGCCAAGCTCGCCGCCGACTTGTCCTGGCCGAAGCTGTGCCAGCGGTGGGCCGGGACCGGCCCGCAGCCCGGCCGGCCGGGGCTGACCGCGGCCGAGCGGAACCTGTACTGGGACCACGCCGCCCGGGTCGCCGCCGAGGCCGCCGCGCAGATCCGCGCCCTGGCCGGGACGAACCCGGCCGCCGCCGCCGACGCCGCGTGGGCGGCATCCGACGCGCTGCACGTGGCCGCCGCCGCGCTGGGCTCCCGCATCCTGGCCCAGGCCGCCGACGCCTACGACCGCGCCGCCCGCGCGCCATATGGCCGCATCCCCCCACCGTCCCCGGCAGGGAACCGGCTGCGGCAGGCCGCCCGGTTCCTGGCCGCCTACGCCTACCTCACCCGTGACCGGACGCTGGTCCCGGTCGTGCTGATCACCAAGCTGGCCGCGCTCGCCGAAGCGGTCGCCGACCTCCGCGAGGCCCAGCAGCACGCCACGCAGGCCGCCGCCGCCCGCGCCGCCGCCGAACGGCTGTACGCCGCCGCCCGGCCCGCTCTCGCCCCGGCTCTGCCGCCGCGCCCGGCCCGGCGTGCCAGCACCGCCGCCGGGCTCGCCGCCCAGTCGTTCCCCGCGCCAGTCCGGCCCGGCCAGCAGCCATCCGCACCCGGCCAGCCCGGCCCCGGGCAGCGCGGCCCCGGGCAGCGCGGCCCCGGCCAGAGCCCGCAGCCACCACGACGGCCACCGTCACCACGGCCACGCGGCCCCAGCCGCTAGCGCCCTCAACGACGACGCTCAGCCCATCGGCAACAAAGGAAGGACCGTCATGAATCACAGCTACCCCGAGCCGTTCGGCGAGGCCATGAGCTACAGCTCCCAGCGCGCCGCGCAGCTCACCTCGCTGTTCATCGCCCTCACCCAGGCATTCATACAGTACCGGGCACGTTATGAACGGCAGCAAGCCGAGCGTGACCACGCCGTCGCCGCCGAGCTGGCCCGCGCCGGGCACGCCGCCCGCCGGCAGGCCCAGGCCACCTGGGCAGCCGCCCACGACCCTGCCTGGCTTGGGCGTGCCGACCTGTTCCAGACCGCCGGCGTGTGGGGCGCGGCCATGCCCGACGCGCCCGCCGACCCGAGCGCCGCCGTCGCCATGAGCAAATGCGAGAGCCGGCTACGAGACCTGCACCCGTACGCCATGGCCCGCTACGACCGGCTGCGCGCCCAAGGAGCGACCCCGTTCGGGGCGATGCGCCAGGCGGTCCCGCTGTTTGGCAGCCACCCCGACCCCCGGCCAGGCCAGCCTGCACCGGCCCGCCATCCCCTCGACGCCGTGCCCGCCACCCCGCCGACCGGCCCGTCACCGGCACCGGGACAACCGGAACCGGCCGGCAGCCTGGGGCTGACACTTTGCGAGGCGACGAATCGGCGAAGTACACCGAGATTGCCGACCTGCTGATGGATAGCGCGGTTACCGGGCGATGACGCTCGCAGGCTGATCGCAGTCGCCGCCCGCAACCTGCCGTGAGACGTCATGAAGCCCGGTCGCTCGAATGCTTTGAGCATTCAAAGCACTCCGGAGAGTATTGGGCTCGACCAGGCCTCAGCTAGGCATCGGGATAGCCGATGGGCAGGCCCTTGCCGTAGCCGTGCTCGCGGTACAGGTACTTGAGGAAGTCCCACTCCTCGACGGTCGGCGACCTGCTCAGCTTGCCGTCGCGTAGGACGGTCTGCCGTAGATTGTCGGCCCAGTTCTCGGCGTTGCTCCCGAGTACTTCGAGCACCACTCGTGACGTCGGGGTGTTCGGCTCCTCGGCGAGCCGGACGTCCCATCCGTTGATGCCACCCGGGCTGATGTAGCCGCCCCAGTTCCGCTCTGCGATGGCCACCTTCTGCCGCCGCCAGTCGCGGAAGCGGCCCATGGTCCAGACGTACGCGGCGGTTACCGCCGACAACCCCGTCAGCATCGTGCCGATGTCGGCCCCGGTCGTGAGTGCATCCATGGGTGCCTCTTTTACCATGCCGCCGGCCGCCGCCCGGGCCTACTGGCCGGGATCGGGCCGCCATGCCGAGGTGTCGTCGTCCCAACGCAGCTCCTTGCCGCGCATCTCGTCGGCCATGAGGTCGAGGTCGAGCAAGGCAAGCCGGGCCTCGTCGGGCAGGTCTCCAGTCACGACTACGACCGCTGACGCGCCGCCGTCCACGCTGATGCTCAACTCGGTGGTTCTTGCCGTTCTTGCGGAAGCGCGTGCGCACCAGATCGGCGAGCGCATCGGCGTGACGCCGGGCCAGGGCTTCCAAGAACGCCTTGGAGTAGATAGCGGCTAGGCCCAAGAACACCCACACCTCGGGGGGCAAGCTGTTGTAGACCCGGACGCCGTGCTTGGCGAACTCGGCCTTAATCGCCATGAGTTCGTCGACCGTCATCTCGGTGAGGGGCCGGTCCAGCATCGCGGCCAGCGGATCTACGGTACTCGTCTCGGCGGTCGTAGGCTCATCGGTCACGCAGTCAGCCTATGGCGCTGGCCCGTCGGTGATGCCACGCCACGCATGCCGGGCATGGGGGCAGTGGCATAGGCCCGATCCATAGTGTTACCTGCCGGAAAGACCTGGAGCTTGTTACTGTGTGCATCAGCGCGATGGACTTGAGCTGATCCGCACCGACGCCGACAAGTACGAGCCAGGCCGATGCACCGAACCGCGTGGACGCACGAGGAGGATGCAGCGGCCCATAGGAGTGTGCTGTCGTGCTGGCTCTATGGATCGCATGCATCGGCGTCGTCCTGCCGGTCCTCCTGCTCGGGCTCTGCATGGTGAGGGTCAAGCCCGTCCGGGTGGACCGCCCCGGGAATCTTGGAGGCTCTGATTCCTGGGAGGATGCAGGGTCATGGCGGCACAGCGGAAGTATCCGGAGGAAGGAGCTGCGCGAGCGCGCGGTGAAGATGGTGTTCGAGATCCGGGAGCGGGACGGGAAGGGGCAGGGGGAGCTGGCCCGGGTCGGGCGGGAGCTGGGTGGTCCAGGCAGCCTGCATTGGCCGGCCAGCGCGAGGTGATGCGGCCATCTCCCGCATGCGCAACCCGCTGACCCGGCGGCCATGAAGTGAGTAGCCGCGGGTCCTGGCACGGCGCGCCTGGTTCGTCTGCAGTGTCGTGTGTGGTCGCAACCGCGGCGGCGCGGGCGGCGTCCAATGAGCATGATGCCGCCCGCGGATGGCCTTACGCCGGGTCTGGCCGGACTGGCCCGCCGGGGCGCGGCGGCGGGCGTTTGCGTGGCGCTGCTCGCCGTGGGCTGCGGATCGGCCGGGCCGGGGAGTCACGGGCGTTCCGGCCCGTCGGCGGCCTCTGCCGGGGCGACGCCGGGGGGTGGCAGGCAGGCGAACCCCGCGGCGGCCGCCGCGGCGGGGCTCGCGCGCGGCCGCTGGTCGGTGCTGGCGGCCTTGCCGCTGGGCAGGCGCCAGGGGCCGGTGGTGGCCTGGACGGGCAGGGAACTGCTGGAGATCGGGGGCTGGGCAGGGCATGCGGCCCCGGGTGATGGTGCCGCGTTTGATCCGGCCGACGGCCGGTGGCGGCGCATCGCCCCGGCGCCGGTGCCGGTCGGCGCCCTGGCGGCGAGCGTGTGGACCGGCAGTCGGCTGTTCGTGTTCGGCGGCCAGCTGCCGGATGGGACGACGGCGGGGCCAGCGGCGGGCCTGTATGACCCGGCGTCGGGCAGGTGGGCGGTGACCGCCGCCGCGCCGTTCAGCACGGGGCTGCCCCTGCCAGTCGCGGTGCGGGCCGGTCGGCTGGTCGTCGTGGCGGGCGTGGCAGACAGCCGGGTGGAGGTGGCCAGCTACGACCCGGCGACCGGGCGGTGGCGGCGGCAGGACCCGCCGCTGCCCGCGGCGCACCCGGCGCTCGACATCGCCATGGTCGCCGCCGCCGGCCAGGTGATCCTCTGGTCGCTGTGGGGACGCACGCAGCAGACCGGGCCGGGCTCGTTCACCGGATACTCCGGCATCGACGTACTCGCGCTGGCCGGGGGCCGCTGGCGTGACGTGACCGGCGGCTGGCCCCAGCACCAGACCGTTCCGCCGCCGCTGTTCACCGGCAGCAAGATCCTGGTCCCGCCCGGGCAGATCTGGTGCGGGGCCTGCTCGCACCCGACTGGCGGGGCTGCCCGGGTTCTTGGCCGACCCGGGCACGCTGCGGATCACCCGCTTGCCGCGCGGGCCGCTCGATGACACCGGCCCGGTCATGGTGTGGACCGGAGCCGCGGCCCTCGCGATCAACCCGGGCGCCGAGATCAGCGGCCCCGCGGTTAACGTGCGGCCGGGTGAAATGGCGGCGTGGGATCCCGCCTCCGGGACGTGGCGTCCCCTGCCCAGCGCGCCCGGGCCGCTGCAAGACGACACCACGCCTGTTTGGACGGGCCGCGAGCTCCTTGCCTTCGCACCAGACGGCGCCCTGCTCAGCTTCGCTCCGTGACCACGCTTCGGCGCGAGCACGGCGAGGAGCAGCGTTGACCTGCCGGCCTTTGGGCGCACAAGAAGGCGCCATAAACGGCGCGGCGGGCTCTTTCAAGAGAAGACGAGGCAAACCGTTTAGGTCCCGCGTGACGACGGCCAGCCGGATCTGCCCGGTGGCGGCTATGCCGAGCTGCCCGGTGGCGGCCAACGCGATTACTTGGTGTGACTGCGATCCATAGTGGAGGCGCGCACGTAGCCGCCGTTCTGTACTGGAACAGTCCTTTCGATCCGATCCATTAGAGGCACGCAGAACGGATCGTTATGTCGTGATCGAAGATCACCCGCATACTGGTGAGCGCGTGGTGGTGGGTTGAGGGCGCGATGGGGGTGCAGGGGGCTGGTATGGGATACGACGTCATCGTGGTGGGCGGGGGGTCGGCTGGCTGTGTGCTCGCGGCGCGGCTGAGCGCGGATGAGCGTCGTGGTGTGCTGCTGGCCGAGGCGGGGCCGGACTACCCGGCGGTGGCCGATCTTCCGGCTGATATCGCGGATGAGTCGGTGCCAGCGATGAGTCATGACTGGGGTTTTGAGTCCGAACCGGACGAGTCCGGGCACTCGATTCCGCTGCCCCGGGGCCGGCTGGTCGGCGGCTGCTCGGCGACCAACGCCTGTTTCGCACTGCGTGGATGGCCGCAGGACTATGACGAATGGGCTGCTCGGGGCAACCCCGGCTGGTCGTTCGCTGATCTGCTGCCGGTCTTTCGCGCCGTGGAGTCCGACGCCGATTTCGGCGGCGACTGGCACGGCAGCCACGGGCCGGTGCCGATCCGCCGGGCCCCGGCCGGTGAGCTGTCGCCGCTGCAGCGTGCCTTCGCCGAGGCCGCTGTCGCCGCTGGTCACCTGCTGGCCGACGACCACAACCGGCCGGGCGCGGTGGGCATCGGCCCCGGACCGCGCAACGTGCGCGGCGGGGTGCGCATGAGCACCTCGCTGACGCACCTGGCGGCGGCCCGCGGCCGGCCCAGCCTGACTATCCGGGCCAGCACCGTCGTCGACCGGGTGGAGCTGCGCGGAACCACGGTCCGAGGAATCCGGCTCGCCGGCGGTGAGACTGTGGAAAGTGACATGGTGGTGCTCGCGGCCGGCTCCTACGCCAGCCCGGCCATCTTGTTGCGCTCGGGCATCGGCCCCGCCGCCTCGCTGCGCGATCTTGGCATCCAGGTAGCCGCCGACCTGCCCGGGGTCGGGCACAACCTAATCGACCACCCGCTGGCCGCCGTCGACCTGCCCGCCTCACCCGGCTATGCCGGGCCCCGATTCCAGGAGATGCTCACGCTGCGTTCCAGCCGGGCGGCCCCGGGCGGGCCACCCGACCTGCACATCTTCGCCGCCGGGCCGTTCGACAATCCCGCCATTACGGCGGGCGCGGTATTCGGCCTAGTCACCGGGCTGTTGTCGGTCCGCTCGCGAGGGTCGGTGCAGCTGCGCTCGGCTGACCCCGCCGACCCGCCGCGCATCGACATCGCTCACCTGCGCCACCCCGAGGACATGGCGCGGATGATCGAGGCCACCGTGCACGCACGACGGCTCAGCCGCACACCGCCGCTCGCCGCGTTCGTCACCGGCGCCGAACTCGCCCCCGGCCCCGCCATCAGCGACGACGACACGGCCGGGCTGGCCCGCTCGATCCGGGAACGTGCGGGCTCTTACCACCACCCGGTGGGAACCTGCGCGATGGGACCCAGCCCCAGCCACGGCGCGGTCGTCAGCCCCCGCGGCGCAGTCCACGGGATCAGCGGGCTGTGGGTGGCTGATGCATCGGTGATGCCTGCCATCCCTGCCGCAAACACCAACCTGTCCACGATCGTGATCGCCGAGCGCATCGCGCACTGGCTATCGGCCCCATGACGAGGCTTCGATCCGCCTAGCAAACCCGGCTGCGAGCCTCCGCTGTACCTGGCAGCCCCTGCAGCCAGCCAGACCAAGTTCCCGGGCACCGGCGCCGGCCTGGATCAGGCACGCCGTGGTCACGATCAACGATGCCGTCACCGCAGTCCGCAACGCCAGGGATGCGGTCAAGGGCCGCCCGATCGGAGGCCGCGCCGCTGAACTGCCCGATCCTTCCTTCATCCGGCACGATCTAGGCCCAGCTGTTCCGCGACAGCCACGGCCCGGCCGGCGCCTCCGATTTCGTGGCCGTGATCATCTCCGCCTTGCCCGGCTTGCGGCTCGGCATCGAGGACATCTTCGGCACCAGCGACCGCCCTGTGGTCCGGCTGCGGATGCCAGGCACCCACACCGGAGCGCCGCTACCCGGCCAGCCCGGCCGCGGCCGCCGACTGCCGGCCAGCGCCATGTTCATCTACCGGGTCGCCGACGGTCGCCTCGCCCAAGCCTGGCAGCTCGTGGACAGCCTGGCCTTCCACCGCCTCGCCGGGCTGACCGACCAGCAGAACAACAACGCCTGCCAACGCAACGATCGGTGACCGGCGACGCCGCTGCCTGCTGAACAAGAGGATTCTTTTTGTACGTTGGTGCTGGCGGGTGCGAGCCTGGCGAGCGGAGCGCAGATCGGGGTCTTCGGTGTCTGCCGGGCGCAGACTGTCTCGCTGGGCCTGCGTGGCTGACCGTGCGCCCTGGTCCGCGGGGGTGAAGGCTCGGTCCTGCGCGCATCATCTGCCCGCCTACTTAGCCAGGTGGAGGCTGCAGGCGAGCGAGGACCGCGGGCCGGTCATCGGCACCGAGCAAAGCGAACCGATCAACCGCGGCGTAGTCGGCGGCGTCATGCGGCACGGGTGTCAGCTAGCCGGGGCAAGCCGTGCAGGCTGGTCTGACGGCACCGTCACGGTGTGACCTGCACGAGAACATTCTCGATGGCATTGTTGCCGTACCCTTGGCGGTTCCACTGGGATTGGCCGGGTTGAGTGCGGCCGGCGAGGTCGGTGGCGCGGGCGCGGATGGAGTTCGTGCCGGGCTGGGCGAGGGCGGTGAGCAGTTCCCACCGCTGCCAGCTGTGCCGGTGGCGGTTCCTGATCAGGCGGGCTTGCTGCCAGGAACCTTCGTTGATGCTCACCTCGACCCGGGCGATGGGGGCCGCGCCCGACCAGGCGACGCCCCGCACGGTGACCTGGCCCGGGGGCAGCTCTTCGTCCTGGCCGGGGTCGGTGATCAGGGCTCTGACCCGCTGCAGGGTGACAGGCTCCCGAGCGGTCCCGTCGGCCTCGTACCAGTACTTGTCTGCCTGGAAGTAGCCGTCGAAGGAGTGGTCGGCCAGCTCGATGGCGGTGAGCCATTTGACCGAGGCGACCCCGTACCAGCCGGGCACGACCAGGCGGACCGGGTAGCCGTGCTGGAACGGGAGGGCCTCGCCGTTCATGGCGTAGGCCAGCAGGGCCTGGCTGGAGCGGGCCGTGTCGAGGGGCAGGCTGCGCTCGAAATGGACCTGGCCCGCACGTCCCTCCACCGCCCCGCGATCGGCGCCGCGGAAGACCACCTCCCGGGCCTCTGGCACGACGCCAGCCCGGTCGAGGACCTCGAGCAGCGGCACGCCGGTCCATTCTGCGGTGCTGACCGCTCCCAGCCGCCAGGGTTCGCCCTCGACGGGCGGGTCGAGACAGTAGCGCCCGTTCCCGGCGCACTCGAGGGTGACGACGCGGGTCTCAGCGGGCATGCGAGACAGCTCGCGAAGGCGGAGCGCAAGCGGGCGCTCCACCAGGCCGGTCACCTCGAGCCTCCAGGCCGAAGCGTCGATCGCCGGTGCCCGGAAGTGGTTGCGCACGTAGAAGCGCGCGGTGGGCATGACGACCCCGCCGATCAGGGCGGCGGGAGCGGTTTCGCAGTTCAGCGGCTCGGCCCGGTGCACGACCATGCCCTGCTCGAGCGCCTGCCGCCAGGGGTCCTCGGGGTCGGCGGCTTCCCCGGCCTCGGTGACCACCGGCAGGCCTGCGGCGGTCCAGGCGCACATGCCGCCGGTCAGGTTGACGGCATCGTAGCCATGGGCGCGAAGTGCGTCGGTGATGGCCGCGGAGCGGCCACCTGAGCGGCACACCACGATGATGGGCTTTGCTGCGGGAAGCTCGTCACGGCGCGCTCGGACGTCGCCCATCGGGATCAATATCGCCTGGGGCGCGTGCCCGCTTCGCCACTCGGCGGGCTCTCGCACGTCGAGGAGAACGGCTCCGTCGTCAACAAGCGACTCCGCGGCCCGGGCGCTGACCTGTGGCGTCCTGGCCGCCACGGAGCGCTCCGCGCCGTGGGCGACGGGAAGCCCGGCTCCCTGCCACGCCGCGTAGCCGCCGAGCAGGTCGGAGACGTCCCGGAAGCCGGTGGCGGCCAGCGTGCTGGCCGCCACCACGGAGCGGTAGCCGCTGGCGCAGCAGGCGACCACGGGGAGGTTCGGGTCGAGCCCGTCCAGCGAGTCGGCGAGGACGGCCAGGGGGATCTGCACCGCCCCGGGAATCGCTCCGCCTGCGGTCTCGGCGGCGGCGCGGACGTCGACCAGTTGCAGGTCCGGCTCAAGGCCGCGCAGCTCGGCCAGCTGCCCGATGGTGAGCCGGGAGCTGCGCTGGACCAGCTCCGGACGGTCGGCGAACACCGAAGCGGGATCGGCCAGCTGACCCACGACCCGGTCCAGACCGACGCGGCCGAGACGAACCTTGGCTTCGGCGGCCAGCGCCGGGTCGCCGACCAGCACGATGTCCCGATCGGGCGGCAGGACATCGCCGGCCCACTCGGCGAAGCGGCCCTGCAAGCCAATGTTGATAGCACCAGCCAGGTGGGCGACGGCGAATTCGGCCGGCTCCCTGGCGTCCAGAAGAACGGCGCCAGCTTCCCGCCTGACCAGAACATCGTCCAGGCCGAGCAGGCAAGGCGGGCGCTCGTCGAGCAGCGCATGCGCCTCCCGGTTGGCGCGGGCGTCGAAGGCGAAGTAACGGGGCCGGGCGGGCTGGCCCTCGGTAACCGCGGCGACGAAGGCATCCTCGCCCATATCCTGCAGCGCGTAGTTGGTCCGCCGCTGCTCCCCGATCGTCGAGGTCGTTTCCGTCGACAGCGCCTTGCCGCACGCCGAGCCCGCGCCATGGGCCGGGTAGACCCGGGTGGCATCGGGCAGCAAGAGGAGCTTGTCGTGCAGCGACCAGTAGAGACGGCGCGCCAGCGCATCTGCGGAGAGTTCGGCGCCGACCGAGGCCAGCAGATCGGGGCGGCCGACGTCACCCACGAACAAGGTGTCCCCGGTCAGCACGCCGTGCGGGGCAGGATCATCTGGGTGTTCCCAGACGACCACGCAGATCGACTCGGGGGTGTGGCCCGGCGTGGCCAGGATCTCCAGGGTCACCTCGCCCAGTGACAGGCGCTGCCCGTTGTGCAACGGCTCGACGGGGAAGCCCACCTCCGCGCCTGCCCCGTAGCAGATGACCGCCCCCGTCCGGTCGGCCAGTTCCAGGTGCCCGCTGAGGAAGTCGGCGTGGACGTGGGTCTCGATTACCCGCTCGATCCACAGGCCCCGCTCGGCGGCCTCCTGCAGGTAGACGCCGACGTCGCGGCGGGGATCCACAACGACCGCACGCCCGGTGGTCTCATCGCCGATCAGGTACGAGGCGTGCGACAAGCAGGCCAGGTAATGCTGGGTCAAGATCACCTTAATCACCTCCCTGGCCGGACAGCCCGGTCACTACCTGCGGGCAAGCCGTCGGCCTCTTGGACTTCGCGCTGGCGCCATCTCCCGGGGCTCTGCCGGGTTGCCATCTCAGGCTCGCCTCCGCGGGTGCCGGGCTTGCTCCCCACGGCGCAAATGACCTCGCCCTCCCACAGGTAGTCGTCGGGCGGGAGTTCCTGGAGCTCGGCCCGGAGACCGGCCAGCAGGACGGCGCGGGCATCGGGGTCGATGAGGCCGAGGCGCTGCCGGCTGGCGCCCGAACCGGTAGCAAGCGCCCGGGGCGGACGACCCTCGCCTCCTTCAGCGCGGCGAGGGGATCGGGGAGATGAAACAGCACGTAGGCCAAGATCACCGCGTGGACCGCCTCGGCGGCCACCGGGAGGGCCATGGCGTCGGCCTGCACGGCCGGGACCCCCCGCTCTGCGTGCGCGACGCGCAGCATCTGAGGTGACGCGTCGAGCGCTATCACCCTCACGGTCGGCGCTGCTGAGCGAATGGCGTTGACCAGGGCACCGGTCCCGGCACCGGCGTCCAAAACGGTGCTCCGGCCGGCCAGGGCCAGCCATGGGATCAACGCGGCGGCCGCGGGAAGGACGACGGGGCTCCACAGCTGCTCGTAGCAATCGACGCCCAAGTCGTAGCTGGCCACGACGTCGGCGCGGCACGGCCGGGCGGGCGCTGCGGCGTCGCCCGCGATGACCCGCCTGGCCCGGAGCCGAGGTGAACCCTGCGTCTCCTCCCGTTGCGGGCTTGGCCCCATGGTGTCCCCCGAGCAGGTCAGCCCGGCTGCGGGACGATGCGGATGTACGGCTTGGGCGCTTTCCAATCGCCGAAGATCTGCCTGGCCTCATCGTCGGAGACCGAGCCGGCGATGATGACATCCTCGCCCGGCCGCCAGTTCACCGGCGTGGACACGCGGTGCCTGGCGGTGAGCTGAAGGGGAGTCGATGACCCGCAGCACCTCGTCGAACTTGCGGCCGGTGGTCATCGGGTACACCAGGACCAGCTTGATCTTCTTGTCCGGGCCGATCACGAACACGTTCCGTACCGTCTGGTTATCGGCGGGGGTGCGCGCCGCCGGGTCGCCCGAGGTGGACGCGGGCAGCATCCCGTAGAGCTTGGCCACGGTGAAGTCGGCATCGCCGATGATCGGGTAGTTGGGTGCCTGCCCCTGGGTCTCGGCGATGTCGGCCGCCCACCGCTGGTGGTCGGTGACGGT
>Ga0187780_10000622_pt1 | contig 26162 bp, 27 predicted proteins | sample 1015_Q2_SP10_20__FD_132429 | JGI IMG/M metagenome (GOLD analysis project Ga0187780, IMG submission 132429) | Tropical peat soil microbial communities from peatlands in Department of Meta, Colombia - 1015_Q2_SP10_20_MG | ecosystem: Environmental > Terrestrial > Soil > Wetlands > Peat | place... | reverse complement strand
CCGGTACACACAGAAACCGTGGGTGACTACCTCATAGAAAGGTTGTATGAGCTTGGGATACAACACGTTTTTGGCGTACCAGGCGACTATGTACTAAGCTTTTTCAAGCAATTGAGCGATAGCAAACTCAATCTTATCACCACGTGCGATGAGCTCAGCGCGGGGTATGCGGCTGATGCGTATGCGCGCGTCCGTGGAATAGGGGCCGTGTGTGTAACGTACTGCGTCGGCGGCCTAAAGGTTGTGAACGCTACGGCACAAGCGTATGCGGAAAAATCGCCGCTTATCGTCATTACCGGAGCTCCTGGAGTCAGAGAGCGCGTCGGAAATCCTCTGCTCCATCACAAGGTGCGAACGTTCAACACACAAAAGACGGTATTTGAGGAGCTCACTGTCGCTTCGACCGTCTTGGATAACCCACAGACAGCATGCAGGGAGATCGATCGCGTTTTGTCGGAGGCCCTCCGATTTAGGCGCCCTGTGTACATCGAGCTGCCGCGGGACATGACGCTCGCCCCCGCGCTGCTAAGTCGTGCGCCTACACCGCTAGCAGATGATACGAGCGATCCAAACGTTTTGCGAAGCGCCCTTAACGAAGCTGTGACGATGATTAACGAGGCGCGTCAACCCACCATCATCGCCGGCGTCGAGTTGCATCGCTTTGGTTTATCAGAAAGACTGCTCACGCTCGTCGACAGGGTGCACATACCCGTCGCTGCGACGATTCTAAGCAAGTCAGTCATTGGCGAGTATCATCCGTTGTACATCGGCATTTATGAGGGGGCCATGGGCTTTGACTCTGTACGCGACTACGTCGAATCAAGCGACTGCTTACTCCTCTTGGGCGCACTTATGACAGACGTAGATCTCGGGCAATACACAGCGCACATCGATCAAGAAAAGGCGATCTACGTCACGAGTGAACAATGCTCCATTAAGTACCATAACTACGCGCACGTGCGTCTACCGGATTTCCTCGAGGGTTTGATTAACGGAGACATAATCCCACGCACCCCCCCCAATTTGCCACAGCCGCGCTCAATTGAGGCATTTTCGGCCGTACATGGGCAAAAAATCACCGTCAAAAGATTGTTTGAACGGCTCAACTGGGCCCTCGGCGACAATACCGTCGTCATCGCCGACGTCGGTGATGCGCTCTTTGGAGGGCTTGATCTCGTCACCCATCAGAGAACTGAGTTCCTGTCACCGGCGTACTATCTCTCCATGGGGTTTGCCGTGCCGGCGAGCATCGGAGCGCAACTTGGAAATCCCCATCTCCGTCCATTGGTCTTAGTGGGCGATGGGGCCTTTCAGATGACGGGGCTAGAAGTTTCAACGATCGCACGACTCGGCCTTAACCCCATCATCGTCGTGTTAAACAACTACGGCTACGCGACGGAGCGTCCGATACAGGATGGTCCATTCAACGACCTGCAGCTTTGGCAGTACAGCCTCCTTCCGAAAATCGTTGGCGGCGGTAGAGGGACTATAGTACAAACAGAAGACGAGTTAGACACTGCTCTTGAGGGTGCACAAGCGTATCAAGAAGGATTTACGATTATTGACGTGCACCTGGATCCTCACGATAGCTCACTGGCATTGCAGCGATTGACTCAAAGTCTAGCGAGGAGAGTTCGTGGAAACGATATGAGTCATTCTATTTAGACAGTGACGGACCAGTCCTTGCGCCTAGCGCTGCTGCCGCAATGACATCCATTTTCGGGACAAAACGCCTCCACAACTGATATCTTGTCGTTACGAAGGGGCAACCAACGTCATTTGTTGGCCGGTTCTTACCTACTTCTCTTGCGAAATACGATTAGATAAGAACCAACGGAGAGAACGAGGACGGCTCCAACGAGCAGGAAGATGGCCGATCCGTTAAGCCCTCCCGGAAGGACGATCGCTCCCTGTTGAGTACTCTCTGTATCGCTCGCACGGCTGCCTGCGTCACCGCCCGCCACCGTCCATGAACGATCAAGCTTCGTGAACAGCACGTCATTTTTACCCTTCAGGTAATCGATGTAGTCGCTCAACAGCTTCACTTTATCCGTGTTGACCACACCATTGGGCCCACTGAAATCCGCCGGGTGATATAACACAACAAAAGTATCAATGGTATACGGGTCGTTCAGGAACTGCTCGGTTTTGCTCTCTGCCGATCGAAGGCTCTCGTTAGCGAGCATAAGGGATACTGAGTCGACCTTCATTCCATCCCTATATCCCTGATTCACGTTGAAATCCCGAAAGGCTGTACAGTAATCAGTAAACCCAAGCGCTTTTGCTGCCCTCAACGTGTTGTCATCCCCTTTATCAAACGGGGGCAGAAACGTGGTCGGCGTAACACCGAACGCTTGCCTGATGTCATCACGTCCGTGTCTGATCGTATCGTACTGAATAGCATAGGGCAGCCCGTAGAACTCGCTTGGTACGTAGTATCCGCCTAATGCGTCCGTCTTGTGCGTGTACCCGTGCTGCGCGAATTCAAACAGGCGGTTTGAAGCAATCGACCTCATGTAGTTGAGAAATTGTTCGTCCGAGAGCAGCTGATTGCCCGAAGCTAAGCGTACATGCGGTATAATCCCGAGCGTCACGGGTACGTTCTTGTCGATATGCACTTGATTAACGGCCTTAAGCTCGTCAAACTTAGCATTTGGCGCTACGTCGTCGTCTCTGAAAATCACGTACTTCTTCGTGCCACCCGCTACGTTCTTCGTTTGGAGAGCGCCCATGCTTACATGGATCGTGGACAGCAATACCGCTAAAATAAGTACGCAGGCGAGGGTGGTGTTAAGCCTCATGCTTGCTTGCCCCGGCGGCCGCCTTTGCCTGTCTTCTGGAACGTCTTGATGTGTTGTTGCGATTCATGGTTCATCGTCGTTGCAGTGAGAGCGTTATCGGGTCGACAGCGTTGCTGCGTGTTGTGGCTCGCCGCCGTGCTGATGTTGATTGCTGCACGTAATCATAGCGGCTCTCTAACTTAAATATTGCTCCACGCGTTTTCCCATCAGGCGCAGATGTAACCTCACAGGATGAACCGTTTTCGCTTCTCCACTCTCGTTTGCTATCAGACGCTGAGATCAACAGCTGTAATGTACGCTCATCAACAGAGGTCAGCCTTCAAATGATCGCGCCAATTAGCCCACCTATGATTCCGCCGATTAGTATCCCGACGAGCGGTGCGAGAAGGGCTCCGAAGGTCAGGCCAAGTACGAGGCCGATCACCGCTCCGACGATTGCTCCGCCGAGCGCTCCAACTCCCCCAAGAATCAGCTGGCCAATGAACGCACCAATCGCTCCCCCGGCTATGACACCGATGAGCAGGCCGATGGCCGCGCTCAGCAGACCGCCCAGGGGGATGCCGACGATGATGCCTAACAGAACGCCGATGAATGAGCCGACCATCCCGCCAATCAGACTTTCGACTACGACGCCGCGTTGCAGGCCTCTCCAGCCGCCGATTATTCCTCCGACGATGATACCAACGATCACGCCGATCCATAGATTCGAAAGAACGCTAGCGATAACACCAAGTCCTCCTCCGGCAAATCCTCCTATGACGCCGGGGCTCACGAGTCCCGCGTCATCGCCACGTGGCGCGGCTAAACAAGTCATGAGGCTCTTACAAAAAGGCATACTCAGTATGTCGCCGGGTGGCTTTTAAAACTTATGTCTCAATGTGAGTCAATCCGAGCAACGCGCATAAGGTGCTAATTGCCGTGTACTTCGTGCATCACGTAAATCGCGCGTTTATACAGCGAAGTTTAGCCAATCCAACATCCCGAGTCCGTCACGTGCATCTCCTCCACGGGCATCCCTAGTTCTTTTGCACGCGCGAGAATCGCGTTTGACCAAAGTCCAAAAGCCCGATCGAGTATGACATTGTAGCCACCCTCATAACCGAATAGCGATCCATCCTCGTACCATGCAAGATAATCAAAGAGATCCAGCGCAGGAATCACCTTTTCGCGCACCCAGCTAGTATAGTCCTTGCCTGTCTCCTCCTCCCATTCGCTGAACGTCGTGCCATACAACTGCCAGTTCCTTACATCTGCCCGCGTTAGGTTCATAAACGCCGTCCCGCCCGTGATGCGAATGTACTTCATGTTCATAACCCTCGTATAGGTTGTCTTGGCTTTCTGAGATCGATGGTAGTCGCCAAGATTGGGGCGACTGCGGCTGCCCGCCCCCTTCGCATAGCACACGCTTTCTATAGCTCTTCTTCAAAGCTTGGAAATTGAAACTGCAACGCCTTAAAGCCCTTTTCGTCGGTAAATCGCTCATCCAAGAGGTGCACCTTTGATCGGCCCATCGAATCGGTCATGACACCAAATAGAGCTCCATCACCGCGTACCATAAACGTGGCATACGTCGCAAGCAACTCCTTGACCGTCGTCGCCCTTCCCTCATCGCAAGCCTGCCACTTTGGAAAGCTTGACCGCTGGAGCAGTTTGAATTGTCGTGCAGTTACCCTGACGACTAACGCCTTAATCGCTCACCCTCCTTTGTACACTGCTCGTCTATCGTTTGTATACTCTCCTCCTCTTTAGAGATCATCATTCCGTGCTGGTAAGCTATCCGTGGTACCACGTTAAATGAGCACAAGGAGTCACTCATCCAAAGGAGACCTAGTTGAACTGGCACGTACGATGTCCAGGGTACACGCGCTTCACACGTATGTAAAAGAAGCGAGACTACGTTATCAATGCAATAAAAACGTGAAGCGATACGAAAACCCATCCGAGATCATTTATGCAGGGCAATTTTCATGCTGAGCTGAACGGGCGTCCCAAGCCATAGTCCTAGCTGACCGCTTTCTTTACCAATGCGAGTAGCTCCTCCCTCGTTCGTACGCGCTCTCGCGTCTTTGTCGTGCCCCCGGTGATAACATTTGCATACACATCAGGCATCTCTCCTTCAGTAACGCCGGTGAGTCCTTGAATAATGCCGCTGAAAATGTCGCGCGTCTTCGCTTCGTTGAGGGTGATGTGCCCGAAATTGCGAAACCACATCTCAATCCGCGTATCTTCGGACACTATGGTTATCTTGCGTATCTGTTTTTCCCACCACAGGTGAATCATAATGTCATACTTCTTTTGTGCCATGAATACGCTCCTGCGTCGGCGTGTGCGACGCATCTCGTTCACCGCAACTGCCGCTATCTCATGGTGACTGACCACCACATGCGTGGCGCTAATCAGCCTGCCTTTTCGCGATAAAAAAGAAGTGGTGCTTTGAGTTGCACCTACTTGAACTCTGGTTTGATCTCTTCTCCCGCCGCTCTTGAGGCAGCGCGAGCGATCCACACCGTCGCAAGAACTGCAATGATGGTTATGATAATCGCATAGGTGAGAAGTCCAGGCACGCTATTGGATTTCCCCAAAACTAATGCGAGCGCTGCTTGGATAGCGCTATTCCAAGCGAGACCGGCGATAAAAGCGAACGCGGTTGTTACAAGGCCTGCAGTTACCTTGAGATATTCTGCTCTACTCACAGCCATTTGTTTCACCTCCTGTGCTTGACAGTACCATGAACCACAATCCGCATGAAATAAAGCACTTTCTATTTTACGCTCGTTGCTGCGAGCTTTACGCTCTTCATCCTCAAAACACGGATACAGGCACGCATTCATTGCTAATAGCACGGAAGGCAGCAGAGACAAGACCGGATTGTGGACCTCCGAAAAAGAGACGCCTCGCCTCCAAATAATACTGGCAGGGTTTTTATGCACGATCGTCCATTTGTCGGTAGAGACGAGGAAGGATTGTTCTACCCGACGCACCACGATAAAAACGAATGACACGGCACTTGCTGTGCCAAAGAGGGTACTCACGTGAAGGCGATGCTGCTGCGCGTTGGCATGGATAGAGGCACCGATGGCGCACTCGCGCCCCTTTTCAGTGACGGCTCATTTGTGCATATCCCACCCTCTGAATGGAATCCAGCGACTCGCGAGCAGCGCACGTACCTCACGACGATCGGTTGGAACGGCTGTCCCCTTGCCACCTATCTGCCAAAACGCGTTGGCACCCGCGTGCTGCATGATGATCCGGAGTTTGTCACGTGCACGTACGGGGATGCATCGGCGAAGCGTCGCTACATCCTTCGCCTACACAAGGGAGATCTTCTCGCCTTCTACGCGGGATTGCAGCCCTTTCATACGCAGCGCTATGTGACAGCCCTCTATATCATCGGGTACTTTACCATCGAGCGCATTATCGACTTCAATGGGCTTTCACCGTCTGAGATCGAGGAATGCCATAGATGCTACCCCCATAATGCGCACATGAAGCAGAGCGCGCCGATGACTGATCTCGTCCTGGTTGTGGGCGATTCGGCAAGAAGTACGATGCTCGACAAGGCAGTGCGGATCAGTGAAGCGCGGCCGATGAAAAATGGACGAATGGGACAGGCCGTATCAACTGATGCAGCGCGAGCGCTGGAAATCCATGGATTTATCGAGCGGAGCATCCCCCCGCGCTTCATAGATGGTGATAGGCCTCTTGCTAATATTTTAAAGATGTTAGGCGTACCTGTTACTGCAAGCGCGCTATAGCCGGATGGAAACTCCTTAGGGTCATCGCTTCTCCTCGACTGTCCTGCAATGATCCGTAAATCGATTCATAATCGCATCGTTCTGATGCGTCTGCGCGCCGGCCGGCAGGTAACGTGATCGTGCGTCTTTAATATCTCCGTCCCCGAACGTGAGGGAGCAGCGTGTTCGAAGCCTTGCTTGTCCGTTGAGGGGCCAGTATGGACTCTCGAGGACAACACGTGTATATAGATTGCCGTGCGAAGACGACATAGTGGGGCTGGAGATGGCCCTTGTAGTACAGCACGTGCAACAGCCGTGTGCAATCAATCACGCAACAACGATGCGTCCAGTTTACGGTCGAGAAAAGCGCGGCGAAATAGCGGATGCAAACGCGGTTTTAAGGCAAAAAAGATTTAAAACAAGGCGGTCTAGTTGCCACTGTGATAACTATGGCTGATAAGCAGAAGCTAATTGATGAACTAAACGTAGCGCTTGGCATGGAAATCGCTGCGATCGTACAGTACTTGCACAACTCATACACGATCATGGGTCCGTACCGCGATGCCCTTGCGGGCCAGCTGGAAGGCTTCTCAAAGGACGAGATGGAGCATATGGAATACCTCTCAGAGAAGATCGTCGCTTTGGAAGGCGTACCGACAGTAAAGCCTGCCGACATCTACACATCAGCAAAGTGGCGCGAGATGCTTGGGTTCGATCTCGCAGCTGAAAACAAGGCGATAGACCACTACAAGGTTATTCTCACGATGGCAGACGAATTGGGGGACGTCGATCTTAAGAAGTCGATCGAGGACATCACGAGCAAGGAGTACGAACACAAAGAGACCCTGGAGAAGCTCCTAAAGGAGCCTATGTAAGGGGAGCTCTCCCTCCCCCACAATTCTTTTTTAACAGTGGCGCTGCGACTAGCGATCGTCGCGCTTTCCGTGCCGAAGCACCATATTACTCTTCGTGCCGACGCCCTTTTGTGAGGTCAGAGGATCCCTATACAATTCGGCACACGAAGGTCGGCGCGAGGTGGCACCGACTGTGCGAAAATCCTAAAATAGATTTGCGAAGGTAGTGTAAAGAAAGGAATTAAGAGATGGTCCAATGCTAGATAAGACGATTTCGGAGCATTTCATCAACAAAACGATAGAAGTGTATTTCGGTGGAAGGCCCAATGAAACCCTGAAGGGCAAGGTGGTGGGCAGCGCCGACGGTGTGATCGTGCTCGAGCATGATAACCGTCGGGACTTCATCAACACGAAAAGAGTGGTGGCCTTCTGGGAACTGTAGGCGACGCACTTCCTGTAGCTCGCTAGTTCTCGATCGGATTAGCGAACTCAAGATATAGGCACAGGTCTACTTCGACGCCAGGTCTACCCTCGTCCGATTCCTGTGGCAGCTATCGCGGTGACGGAGGCAGCATGAGCCGGAGCACGCTGATAGCCTTTTGGCGGCACCTCACCATTGGATACGATTGCTGCTCATAAGAGCGTGCGACGATGTACCTCGTCACGTTTTCGTTTTGCGCGGCTTGCAGAGGATTTCGCGTATTTCGATCTCCAAAAACTCATCGCTTGTGGCCGCTCTTATGACGAGCGCGGTGTCGAACCCCTTCGCGCTCCCTCCGAGCGCGACGACCTCCGCTCCCTGCTCGACGATCCGTTCTTGAGCTGCGATGAGCGTTACTTCGACTGCCACCTTCGTACCCTGTCCAAACCGTCGAAAGGCATTTTTTACCTCGTCGGGGTACTGGTAATCGACTTGCTTATAAAAGACAAGTTTGAAAGCTGCGGCTTCAATCCGCTTCTTGGTTTCTGGAGAAAATCGCGCAGGGTCAGTGCCCACGAAGAAGAGCGTGATGTTGGAGTTCGTAAAGAAGTCCAAAGCCCTCTCGGCCGAAGTGCCGCGTACCGAAGGAATAAGGATGTGGTTTATTGAAAGTTCGTCCGCGCGCTGCTTCGCAATGTCGAGCACGGCATTCGTATTCTCCTCTCCAGGGCCATCGAAGTAGGTTATCTTCCGTTCCATTGCCATGATGTTTGATACCTCCCTCTCTGGGTATTGACGATGAGGATGCGTAAAGGTTTCGATGTGGGTTGCAAATGGGCAAAGTGGCTATCAGTATGGAACGCTTGAGCATCGGCGCCATCCCGTGAAGCGGTCACGTTTTTAGGTGCGTGCGACCAAGAATATGATCGAACCGAGCGACCATCGAACCGGGGGAGTTCACTACTCATTACAGAACAAATTGCCTTGTCTGCGGTGCCGATCTCACATATGCACCGACTACAGAGCAATTGACCTGCCTTTATTGCAACAGATCCTGTGAAACCAACGCACGATGTGTGAGCGGACATCTCACTTGTGGTAGGTGTCACTGCTTATCCGCACACGACTTTATTTAGCAGTTTTGTTTGCACACTAGCTGAGAGATCCCGTGCGTATGGCGCACCTCATCACGCGATACCCGCTAGATAGGGAATGTCTTCAAACTCATTGCCCGCTTAACATAGATGAGCCCGATCTTGTCCCGTGGAGTAATCGTGAGCAACGCTCAGTGCCTACACAAAATAAAAAGATCTCAGTGTAGCCCTGCGGCGTGTGTATCCGCTTCGACGTGCCGCGACTTTGTGCACGCGCACTGTGTGTGCGCGCTACTCTTGAGCCTTTCTTAGGGCCCGTGCGAGTGCCGCGAGCATGTTTTTGTAATCGATCATCTCCCCTTCACTCGGCAACGGCACGACGCGTGACAGCTCCGCGCTAATTCGTTCGCTTGTTGCGGCGTCTAAGTCGAGCGGTTGAAGCGCCGCTTCAGTAATCACCCAGAACGTATGGCGGTGTGCGACCTCATTTATGGCCTCTAGACTGACGACGCCCAGCTGTATCCTCTCTTCTCTCACTCGACCTTCAGGATCCGAATATGACCGCACCAGTTCCGCCTGCAGCATATAGGGGCCGAGCCGATCAGCTTTGCGCCCTTTGTTGGCGCGATAATTCCATTCGACCGTGTACGTAGGTTCGCCCATATCACTTTTTCCCTTGTGCTGTTTGGTCAGTCTGATAGCGCTTCGCAGGAATATAGGTTTTGCATGCGCCCGGTCAAATGTTCTCGCATAAAAGGGCTCGCTTGCTACGATTGTCCTAGTAACGGCATCCCTCCCTCCTCTCGTCCTCACCACTTCTATACGAGCCCTCCTATGACTGCGGCTTTGTATCACCCTCTTTGGTAACGAGCAGTTCTTGCCAAGCAAGCTTACTCAGAGCAGAGTGGTCACGTCCCAGCCGCGCGACTGGTGCAAATCACCCGTCTCATCACTTGTGTCATGAGAAGCGAGCTGCTGGTCTCGAAACCCTTCTCCGCCCATCACCGTGATGTGTTATCCTGACCGCAATCGCACGCGCGAATAAGAGACCACGCCAAGCACGAAGAGGATCGCGGTGAGAACCATCGCAAATCCTACGTAGACCGCGACAGCGCTGAAGGTACTTCCGAAGATGAGCACCTGACGCAGCGCGTCAGCAACCTGTGTCCACGGAAGTACGTCGTAAGCTTGGAACGTTGTTCCAAACGCCGTTCCAAGCGTCTCGCGGGGGAGCGGGAAGAATGCGCCTGTAAGGAATGACACGGGCACCGCTATAAGCACCCCTAACTGTGCGGCCTGGCGCTCATTGGTGGTAAAGCTAGCAATAAGTAAGCCGAGTGAAATCGACGCTATCCCTCCTATAACGCCGATCAACACGCCAAGTACGAGTGAATTAGCGCCACCTGACCACTTGAATCCAAGGGCGACGGCAACGGCGAAGAGCAGCAGGATTTGTGCCACGGCGATAACGATCCACGTGAGTAGTGTGCCGAAGAGGAGATCAAATGACCGCATATTGGACAGTTTAAGCCTGTTGAGCGTGCCACGCTCAGATTCTCTCGCGAGATCTTGCGCGACGCTGCTAACCTGAATAAGCAGGGCGAACACGATCAATCCCGGCGCCTGATAATCGAAAAGCGTATACGACGGGGTTCCGACGAGCGGCTGCACGATCGCCGAAAGGTAGTCGGTATTTGTTTTGTTTTGGTTTTGCCCGAGAGCGGCATCAACTTGTCGCATCGCATTATCCTGTACCTGGGTTTTGTATTGATCGAGGACATTGACGATCAAACCCTGCGCCGCGCCAAACGCCGCGTTTCCCGTATCCCCTTGGACGATGACCTGTGCGGTGACGTTGTTCTCCTTAGGAAGCGTGGTGGTTGTCGGAAGTTGCGCCGCTAACGCACCTGCTGCCGGCGTCTGACCGCTTAACGAAGGGCTCTGAGCAGCGTTCGTGTTGAGCGCCGATAGGCCGATATCAGACGTTGTCTCGGCCCGCGCCGACGCGTTAACCAGTGAAACGACGGCCTGTGAGAAATGCTTCGGAATCGTAATCACGGCGTCGAGGCTTCGACTTTTCAACATTTTTTGGGCCTGATCGGCGCTCACGTTATTCAGGTGGAACATGTGGGTATCGGTTTGCTGGTAGGTGATGTTGCCAAGGAGGTCGGCAAAACTCGCCCCGGCGTTCACGTGCCGGGTGGTACCATTGACTGATAGCAGCGCCCCCGTGTCGAGGTTAATGACCGCGATCTCATGCGGCGTCGTTCCGGTGCCGAGTGAGCTAGGACTGCCAAAGGCGAACGCGAAAATGATCATAAAGACAATGGGGAATAGAAGGAGAAAGACGAGCGAGCGACGATCTCGTAGCGCTTGTTTAAGCCCCTTTATCGCCAAAGACGCAAACCGCATGGTCACTCTCGCAGCCCTCGTCCGGTGAGATAGATGAAGACGTCTTCGAGCGTGTTCTCGCGAATAGACATATCAGAGACGTGCGCGCCTATCGCCTCAACGCGTTCGATTACCTGAGGGAGGAGATTGACGGCGTTTAACGCCCGTATGTTCACTTTCGCGCCCACGTCGTTGATCTCGTCGATGCCTTTGATCGATGTGAGCTCGGCGATCACCGCCGCTTTGGTATCCGGTTCGGCGAGTTGTAGCTCTATAACATCGCCGGTACCGATCGTCCTTTTCAAGTTCGCCGGCGTATCTAACTGAAGGAGCTTGCCGTGGTCGATGATGGCGATGCGGTCACTCAACGCGTCAGCCTCCTCCATCGCGTGGGTCGTGAGAATGATAGTCTTTTCATCCTCCTCTTTGAGTGTGCGGATAAAATCCCATAGTAATAAGCGTGATTGTGGATCTAACCCTGCAGAAGGCTCGTCAAGTACGACGATGTCAGGATCGTGAATAACGGCAAGTGCGACATTAAGTCGACGCTTTAAGCCTCCCGATAGCTGGGACACGCGCGCGTTCGCTTTTTCGGTGAGTGCGAGATCAGCAAGCAGTGAGCTTGTGCGCGCTCTCGTCACCGATCGCGGAAGGTCATACATATCACCCATCAGGATGAGATTCTCGGCGCACGTAAGCTCCTCCCACAACACTAACTCCTGCGGGCAGATGCCAATACTCCTTTTTGGCACGCGCGCTCTATCGCGTCCGTCAATGAGTACCGTACCGCGTGTCGGTGTGAGCAATCCCACCATCATGCTGATCGATGTGGTCTTTCCCGCCCCGTTTGGTCCTAAAAACCCGAATATTTCCCCCCTCTTGATCTGAAGAGTGAGATTATCGACCGCGACCAAGTCCCCATATATCTTCGTTAGGCCTTGAGCCTGTAATGCGTAGGCGTCTGTCGTGTGAACTGACGATTGCTCTGTCATGTTGCGCCCCCCGAATGATAGCACTCATGGCTCTTCATCCTTCCGCTCCTGTGCAAGACGTTGTATCGCTGCCTTTAGAGTGCAGTCCTAATGTCTCTTGCGACTTACCAGATCCGCTGCGAACAGGGGCGCAAGGCTACCTATTTACTCTCCAAGCGCAACCATACTTGCCTGTAGGCATCGTAATCTTAGCGGCGCACTCTATGGCATAGGCTGTTGAGAAACCCACTGAATACGACTACAACGATGCCAAGCAATCTTACGGACGTGCCTTGAGCGTTGATAAGCACCGCTCCGAATCACCCTTACAATTCGATACAGAAACACCCCTATCTAGTCATCAGATCTTGAAAACTCCCAAAGAGAGAAATCAGGAAGACGCTGCCTGTCGTTGAAACCAGTTCATTCGGCACCAAACGGCGCAGATTTCGTCTGCCATCAGCGCCATCTGCCAGAGCGTCGCACACAGCAGCACGAGTACTGTATGCAACAGGGTAAAGTACGGATCAAGTTAACCAGCATATCGGAAACGCTCTTGTTTCCGCTATGGGCGCGGGCCGAGATAAGCAGAGACCACCCCTCGCTGTTCTGCGACGCCAAAGCGGTTGAACTCGTTGAAAAAATTGACTACGACTTTTCAACGCTTACCGCGATCCCGTTTGAAGGCAATCTACTGCCCCCTGTGGCACGAGCACGGCACTTCGACGACAGGATAAAGGCGTACGTGACGGTGCATCCTCGCGCATCAGTGGTGAACATCGGCGCCGGACTTGATACGACCTTTTATCGCGTTGACAACGGGGCAATTCAGTGGTATGACCTTGACCTTCCCCCCGGTCATTGCGCTTCGAAAAGGGCTGATCCCCGAAACTGACCGGTCAACGTGCATCGCTCAATCGCTCCTCGATCCGAGTTGGTGTGCCGACGTCACCTATCGCGACGGGGTATTCATGGCAGCGGGTGGGGTCTTACGTTACTTTGACGAATCGCGGGTAAAGCAATTCTTTGTGATGCTGGCAGACAATTTTCTTGGTGGTGAAATCATCTTTAGTGCCTCATCATCGCGGGAGGGCAACTTCAGCGCGTGGGTGAAGCAGCTGGCGCCCCAGCAACGAAACGAATTGAGCACAGCGCTGAGAGATATGCTGGAAGACGGGTGGAAGAAGGCACCACAGGATCAGCAAGAGAGGCTGCTGGCAGCTCTTAGACTCCCGACGACACCGCGCAGTGTAGCGTGGGCTGCCCTCCAAACGAGGTGGGATCGGTTGAGCGCGAAAAAACGAACAAGGCACTCGTGGAGTTGTGGTACGATTACCGGTCTCTCTCCAACTGGGTAAAGATAAATGCACGTTGGCAGACGCAGACGAACTCACGAAATGGGACGGGTGTATCGCCGCGGTCGATGAGTTTTCCGTGTTCAAGGACTTTCCACGGGATCCGTCACTAAGCATAGACGTCCAACGGTTCATCGATTTCAGCGACAAGCACGGCAGATCAAAGATTGTTCATTTGCGTCTCTAACGGCTATGGGAGCCTCTTGCCATGAATGTAACGCGTAGCAAATACGTATGCTGTTCCTAATAGCATGAGGGGTGAACCGGGAGATCTAGGTTCTGTGGCCGGAAGCGCGTCCGCTCGCCAAAGTGCTGTCGCTATTTGGTCGCCCGCAGGACATCAAAAACGCTGGCGGAGTGCTGACCGAGTCGAACGCCTACGTCCGCAACCGTTTGTTATGTAATCCTTCGTCTCCTCGTCTACCGGTAACACGTCTTGCCTCACAATTTGGTCGTACCGCGCTCGTATTATGCGTGTGCCGGCATCTCTCGTTTGATCGGCATACACAGGTTTTAGAGGCGGAGGATCACGTCGCATTAAGGGTTAGCGACTGATGCGTGACGCGGGGCGCTGAGGCCAGCCATTATCATGATCAGAATGATCAGCGCGTATGCCAAGGTGCTTAACAGAGGTGTGACAAAAGTCAGTCCTATCGCAACTGCTGACGCGACAGGTAAGCTCGCATTTCTGTACCGTATGATTTTGAGCGTCTTTGTAGTTATGCCTTTTTTGAGAAGATAAGGATGCCTTCTCACGTACCACCAGTTTGCGTACAGCGTGAGCCCCGCGACGAGCACAACGCCATTGAAAAACAGGACCGCCGGGGTGGTATCAGGATACTCAGTCCATGCTGTCGTTGCAAACGGAACGAGCACGATAAATGCCAAGAACAACACATTGATGTAATAAAGCCTCCAGTCAGCAAGCGCGATATTCTGAAACTGCCGCCAATTATTGTTGAGCAATACGCCTAACAGGAAAAAGGCCAAAAAATACCCGAGGAATTTAGGCAAGAGGCTCACAAAAAATGCTAAGAGAGCTCCATTCGAATGTTGCAAGAAGGGGACCACAAAATCTAACCCCAAGAGCGTTATCGCGATAGCAAAGACGCCGTCAACAAACGTTTCTAGGCGGCGTTTATCCCTTGCTTCAAGCTCGATGAGTGATTTCGTTTCGTCCGTCATCTCAATCATTTTTTCGGGCATGTGCTCGTATCGTTGAAAAAAGTAAACGCGTTTATCAACATTATACCTTTGTTTCTTGAATCTAAGCCGACGCGCCGCGTTTTCTGAATGGGGCTCACTGGAGGTAATTACAAGCCCCGGTGCCGCGGCCCTCTCACAAAGATGCTCCGGTTATGCAAGGCGTGAGTCGTGATGCTTCACCCTGCAGCTCGACTTATAATATGCAGTCGACCCGGTTAGCTTCTCCTGCGTCGCACCGTGATACAGGAGTATCGTGGTGTGCGTGGACTCACCGCAGGGACGCGCAGTGTTCGCTATCTCCCACGGCTATCGGAACACCACGTAGACGCTCGCAATAACATACAGGGCGGAGGCAGCAGCCAACAAGATGTACCCGATCACGCTAATAGGCGTGAACACCGTCACAAGTCCAGCGGCTAGGACAGCAACGATGATCAGGGCACTCTTGGTTCTTATGGTCCCTCTGACGTCAAGAGGACTTGGCATAGCTAAAACTACTCTATACTGAACGCTTCGTACTGTAAAAACTTACGGAAGCATCGCCCTTTGTCACAAGCAGCGCGCCGTGGGTAACATCCCGAACACATCTTCCTCTTAGGCCACGTACTGTCGTGATGTTAGAATACTACTGCAAAGAAGCGATAGACACACCAGGGTGAGTGCTCTTATAGCAGGCTGCAGGGGCGCAGGGCTTGGTAGTTTGCAAGCTGTGCAAGAGCATAAGTCTGTGCAACTGTACACGGGGAGAACTCAGTCACTCTCCCGCGTTACGCGTCCATCCGGATGCGCTGATTTCCAAGCAGCTTGAGCGCACTATTTCTTTTATACCGCTCACATCCTCGTCTGCGTCTGCTCTCGCATATAGGAAAGCATGTAGTATGGCCCCCCCACTCCCTTTCCTGTAGAGCCGCTCGCACACCACCCACCAAACGGCTGAACACCCGGCCAAGCGCCCGTTGTCGCACCACCACGGCGATTCGCATAACAGACGCCAAAATGCATAGCAGCGAAAAAACGCTCAATCTCGCCCTCGTCCTCGGAAAAAACGCCGGCCGTTAGGCCGTAGTCGGTCGCGTTTGCCTCTTTTAAACCCTCTTCCAACGAGGAAACGATTTCAATGAGGAGGAAGGGCACGAAAAGCTCCTCTTTAAATAGGCGGTGTGAACGGGGAAGCCCGGTCACGATGGTCGGACGAACGTAGCATCCCGTAGCGTGCGTGGCGCCGTGTAGCACGGTTCCCCCAGTGATCACCGTACCCCCGTCCCGCTGCGCGCTTTCAACAGCATCTTGGAATTTTTTCAGTGCGGCCTGATCAATGAGTGGGCCGGTGAACACATCCCTCCTGCGTGGGTCTCCGACCATGATCTCTTCGGTCTTTAAGCGCAGCCTTTCGATGAACTCCGGTGCTACAACAGATTCGACGTACACGCGTGATGTTGCGCTGCATTTTTGCCCCCCATAGCCGAACGCTCCCTTAAGCACGCCCTCAACTGCTTTGTCGAGATCGGCGTTAGCGGTGATTATAACCGGATTCTTGCTTCCCATTTCTGCGATGAAGGGCTTCGGATATGGTTGATTCAGTACGAAGTTTCGCTGCAGCCACATCCCTGCGTCTCGTGATCCGGTGAAAGCAATGCCGGCCACGTCAGGGTGCGACACTGCGACCTCTCCGAATGGCTCTCCAGGACCAGTGATAACGTTCAATACTCCTGCAGGAACGCCGCCGTTGATACAGGCTTCATAGAGCTTCAGGCCAGTGAGGGGCGCTTTACTGGTAGGCTTGAAGACCACGGTGTTACCCGTGAGGAGTGCCGCCGATATCATTCCCGCAGCGAGCACAAGCGGGAAGTTAAACGGTGAGATGATGGCCCAAGCGCCATACGGCTTCATGGTGCTGATGCTTCGCTCCCCGGTAATACGTGACATGGGACTGACGAAGCCATCGCGTGCTTCACAGATATCGCAATTGTACCGAAGCATTTCAACTGCCTCGCAAACCTCCGCGAGTGCCTCAAACCGATTTTTCCCAGTCTCGTATGTCATGAGGGCGGAAAGAAGGAATCTCTCCCTCTCTAGTAACTCCGCAATAGTGCGAACGACCCGTACGCGCTCCTTCCAATCAGTTTGACGCCATGTAGGAAACAAATTCGCCGCCTCTGCGACCGCAGATTGGGCCTCTGCTTCCCCCCCTTTTTGAAACGTGCCCATAATGATGTTGGTATCGATGGGCGACCGAGTCTCAAACTCATCCACAGCCGCTACCCGCCGACCACCGATGAACAGCGGATGATGCTTTCCAAGCTCTCGGCCTGCTCTTTCTAACGCTCGTTCGTATGCGCTATGAATATCCTCTTTGTCAAGGAGTGATGTATAGGTCAGTTTATGCTTCTTCATCATCGAGGGCGCTCCTGGGAACCTCATGAAGAGGAATTGTGTTTGGGTCTATAACTTACCCTCTCTTTATCTGCCGCGGTTATTAGTAGGTATCTATCTCTAGGGTTCGCAGTTCATGCCGGGACGTGATGGATAATAGCGTTCAAGCATCCTTGCACGATGATCGGTTTAAGACTCTCCAAACGCGTGGGCACGATAGTGAAGTGGCAAAGGACACGCTCGTCGTTATCTTTGAGCGAGGAATGGGTGATACATTCATATTGGTGACACCAAATGTACCAATACGGAGCAGGAGGATTGGATGAATACGGAACCCTCATCGGCTGAACTCTACAGTCGGATCAGAGACGCGATGGAATCTATCGCATTATTGGTAGGAAAAGAGGCGGACGCCCTTGATCCTGATCAAGTGAACTCCTTTACAGCTAATATACTCGCCCATAAAGACGAGGGGCGCATCTTCCTCCTCGGAGCAGGCCGATCGGGCTTGGTCGCTAGTGCCTTCGCCATGCGATTGATGCATTTGGGATTGACCGTTCACGTCATTGGGGAGATCGTCACGCCTGCGGTGAGAGCCAATGATCTCGTCATCGTCGTCTCCGGAACCGGCGAAACGCGCCAAGTTAACGAGGTAGCTAACATCGCTAAACATGAGGGGACTAAAATTGCAGCTGTTACCTCGAACAAGGACTCGTCGCTTGGTAAGCTCGCTGATGCCGTTATTGTCATCAGTGGGAGGACAGAAACCGATGACACGAGTTTCGTGGAGCGGCAGGTCACCGGCACCTCAATATCGCTTGCACCGTTAGGTACCCTCTTCGAGATCAACGTGATGGTATTCTTAGATAGCGTTATCGCAGGCCTCATGGAAGCCTTGGGAAAAGAGGAGCAAGATCTTGAACGACAGCATTTCCGCCAGAGACGACGGAAAGCAACGGCAGATAAATGAGAGAATGCTGACAGCCGAATGCTCTCGCTAGAAGTCTTGGACTCTAGTGGGCTCGTGCGGTGTTGCACTCAGCAGCCTTTTCGTGGTCACCTAACCCACGATTAAAATCGTTCACAATGAGAAAAGAGGCAGTACGGACTCATGAGGGGAAGGTGAGTACGCCATGGACAACATTATTCTTTACGTGCTAATAGGAGCGACCGCTGGCGTCTTAAGTGGGTTACTAGGAATAGGCGGCGGTATTATTATTGTCCCGGCATTGGTTTTGCTTATCGGGCTCACTCAACAAGAAGCACAAGGAACCTCGCTAATCTTGCTCACTGCACCACTAGGGCTGCTCGCTGCCTGGACATACTACCAAAGCGGATATGCTGACCTGAAGCTCGCGGCTCTCCTAGGTATCGGATTCTTTTTCGGGGCATTCTTTGGTGCCAAAATTGCAACGAGTCTACCCAACTCCGTCTTACAAAAAATCTTTGGCGTCGCCTTGTTGCTCATCGCATTAAGATTGCTCTTAACCAAATAGCCGCTTGTGCGCCAATCATAGCTCGCTAATTAGCCCCTTCTCTGAGGTTTATCCCTCTCAAAGATATCATCAGGAGGTAGGTCACACAGTCCTCACAAATCAGGGAAAGTGTTATAAAGGCGCGGAAAACTATGAAAAGTGGTTGGCGAATTAAGCACTCTAATCCACGCGCTAAAGCTGTTGTATTGACCATTGGCTGCAAGCAGTAGTGCCGTTGTCCTCCGGCCATGGTTTAGAATGGAAGGAGACTGCTTGAGACGTCAAAATTGCGATAGAACAAGAAAAGTGAGGGATATGAAATGGGTCTTTTGAAAATGATGTTCATGCCTAAAATGATGATGTGGCCTATGACGATGGCATTCCGGTTTGTTACGGTGATGCTGTTGCTTGGACAACTTATGGTACTGTCGTTCATAGCTGCCATGTTTGTCATAAACACCATTTTACCGGCATTCATGTTTGGCGCATTTTTGCTCGTGAAAAAAGCGCACATAGCAAAGCACGGCAAGAAAATGATGCACAGACACTTCAAACCGTAGGCGTACAAACGGTGTCTTAGTCAGGTAGTCTAGCGATCAACTGTCAGTATAATCCCTTGCTGCGTTTCACCGCCTGCCCTCGTCTCTCCTTTAGTCCAAGCGGTATCTTGCCGAAAAACCCGGGCGTGCTGCGTACGTAGAACCTGATTTGAATAAATCTGGCAGCACAACAACCGAGGTGCTGGCGTCAATACATCGATTCGGTAATATTGCGTTAAATCGACTATGCAGGCGGATTGGGCACATCTGCCACTCTCATAGCGACAAGCGCCTCTATACCATATCACCGACAGCTATCCACCCTCCCGATAGGACTTCTGTAGGCCTTTGCTGTAGGAGAAGGTCAGAAATACATTGGCAGGATCGACGTAGCAATGCTTCAAGCTCACATGCTAGAGTTGCTCAGAAGGCCCTATTGAGCTGAAGCGGTTATTTCGGTATAAATGTGCGCGTCGGACACTGACTTGACTCTCTTGTGCTTGGCACCTCGCGGCCGAAACACATGCCTTTATCATCATCAGTCGGCTCGAAGAACTTACAATCTTTGCACGTTGTCACGAGCTCACCTCCCTTCTTTTTTGCGTCAAAAATGCATGATTGCCTTGTGACCATATGTATATCGGTTTGGAACATGATGCCATCAGCGCCTCTCTTAGCGGCGCGACGCAGAGCGTCGTTTCTGCTCGATTCGTTATCTCGCGCCTGCCGCAGGGGATAGGCAGAAGTCTTCCCCTATCGATAGTAGATTAAGCAAGTTGGGAGCGTTGTATCGGTGGATCTGATCAGGATCAGGTGCTAGGTGATGTCTAAACGTGTTTCCTGTGCCTCTTTTAGAGTGGCCATCGAACGCGTCGCGATTTCTTTGGCTTTTTGCTCGCTGAAAATTGCTTGAAGAACACTTGTTAATCTATTATGAGCTGTTTCATCGTTTGTTACGTCAACCTTCAGATCAGCATCCTGTAGTATCCCGAGCATATGGGATGCTAATGACCGAGTCACGCATGCCTTCAAATCGCACACAAAATCAGTCTCAGTTTCGTGACGCACTTCGCTATATTGTGGTAGGCAAAATCTGCAGCCACTCGCTGGGACCGCCACCCTATATCCAGTACCTGAAGTGTTGCGTTGAAGTCTAGCTGCCAGCTCATTAAGCGTGAGCTCATCAACTTCAGCGGTGATGATATCGAGGACGGCTTTTTCCAACTCTAGCACTTTTTTCTTCTCCTTATGACTGCCTATGCCGTAACACAAATTTAAACGCTTTGCTCTCTCCTGATACGCTACCCATCATCGCGGCCGTTCAACTAATCGTCACTTCGATTCACCTCATCGAAGCAGAGAACCTTTCACAATGCGCGCCTGCTCGCTTGCTGCGAACCGCGTAAAATAACTCCGGAAGCTATTGCGTGTCTTCCCTCGCTCCTCGAGCATCTCCGCGCACAGTTCTAGAACGCTCCTACCCAAAGCGATAAACTGTCAGCGCGAGATCACCATGCCTTCACCGGCCCACAGATTATTATATACCCTTTGGTATCCATTCTAATTTCCACTATCTAATGTGGCCAGCCTAACTCAAGCAATGCCTAAAAAGCAAAGAATATGCCTTCTGCTTGTGTGCCTATGAATGAATCTGGAACCCGTTGGACGCTGCATGACCTGGAGAGCGCAATAGACTGGTGCTCGGCGCGAAATACAGAGGGCATTCGTTGTATTATCGATGTGCTGGGAGAATATGCGCGTGAAGAAAGCCAATCGGTCACCTCTGTTAGGGCGTATTTGACCACAGCAAAGGCGATTGATAAGCACGGATTAAGCGCCTCGTTAACGGTTAAGCTGAGTGCGTTGGGGGCCTTGTTTGACAAGGAACTGTGCTGCGAGAACGTGCAGGTCATTGCCCGAGCAGCAGCGCGCCGCCACGTTGGCTTCGAGGTAGATATGGAGGGACAAAACCTCGTCACGTTCACTATGGACGTCGCACGTTCGTGCGTGGAAGAGGGACAGGAAGTAACCCTCGCACTACAGGCGTATCTTGATAGGACTCCCGATGATCTCAAGCGCGTGCTCGACGAAGGCGTTACCCCGCGGATTGTAAAGGGTGCCTATCAAGGTACAATCGCTGACTTTGACGGCATCCAGCAACGTTTCAAGGAGCTTGTAGAGCTTTTGTATGCACGTGACGTCTTTTTCACCGTTGGAACACACGACCCAGATCTGATCAAATGGGCAAGAAAAAAGATGGAAGGGCGGAGAGATTTGATAGAGTTTGGCTTTCTTAAAGGCCTAGCCGATAAAACGAAGATCGCCATGGCCAATGATGAATGGCTCATCTCTGAGTACGTACCTTTTGGGCAGAACCAAGCAGCCTACGTCGCAAGGCGACGAAAATACCTGAGAGGGCTACAAGAACTCCGACGTATCCCTGTTCCGTAGGACCATGGAGGTTTAAACGGCGAACCAGAAGGGGAGGCGCTCATGAAAGCGTTAACGCACAAGTTACCTCTTAGGACGGAATGATAAACTCCTCTCGCGAATGGCAATAGTACGCCCTTGGCGAAGCACAGTAGCGGACTCTCCCTTCAACTGTTCCCTTCGTTGCCTTTAGTGGTCAATTGACACGCTGGAGAGCTACCTCTCATCGCCTTGCCGTTTTTCAGATTGGCTTCCAGAGAAATAGGGGCCGTCCAAGTAGGTTAGTTCCACGAGAAGCGGATGGACGGACGCAGCCAGCCGGTTACCGAAAAATCAGCGCCCGTAACAGTGTGTTTCATCAGAGATCCATTCAAGTAGGCCCTCGAACCTCACCCCACGAACCTACACAGCGCATGGTTTCAGGTGTAATCTGCTACTTGAAGCCGAGAACTGATGTATGATAGCAAACTAACGCGATTTTTCAATCGTGACTGATGTGTGCAAAAAGAAAAAGATAAGCGGTAAAGAAACCGCTTCAACCAGCTGCTCCTGAGACGATAAGCTCGAGACCCAATAGGAACAAGGCTAACGCCACTAAAAGGGTGAGCAGTGCTAGTGCGAGTCCTGGGAATACGATTACAGCTATCGCGATTATGAGCGCGATTACACCAAGGACTAAGCTCGTCCCTCGTAACCAGGGTGGAAGTCCCACTCCGACCTCGTATCCCGAATACGCTATGCTTCCGATCGCATTAAGTAGCAACCCGACAGCGAAAAGCGTTATCAGTGCCGCTGTGCCGAAGTTGGTATAAACGATGGCTGCAACCCCCAAAGCGAGTATAATAATTCCCAGTATCACTTCTACTATTTTGCCGCCCATGGACGTGGCTTTTACTGCAACGCTCCGTACGATGAGCGCGAGACCTAGGACGATTAGCGCAATGCCGAGCAAGATTCTAAGCAAGTTTATTGCAAGACTAGGATTGAAGATAACGTAAGCTGCCAGTAAGAGAACGATGATACCCGCGACGATTTGGACAAGACGGAGCCATATGGGCCTCTTTCTTTCAGCCATTTTGTCTTACACCTCCTTTGTAGTTGTATGCCTTACCGAGGCGGGTAAATGGACGTCAAGAGTTTATTTATAGCTATCTATATTGCTCAGCTTTCACGAAGCCAGTTGCTACGCGTTGCGGCACCGCTCGTCCGTTTCGCCCCCCATAGCTCCAGCCGCGATGGCGACTGCGATGCGATCATGCTGGCTTGCTCTCGCATAAAAGGACTAAATGAGAGAGAATTGCCCCATTAAAAGGCAACGGAGAGAGCCAAACTTCAAAAAAAGTGATAGGTTGAGGCTTATAGTCTAGAGCATTGCCAACGAGACAGGGCGAGTGCTCGACACCTTCCAATTGCTTCAGGCAAGATTATAGGACGATGCGCTCAGTATACACTTTTCGTATGTCCTCGTCGCTCAGTAAACAGCTTAACCTTCGGAGCCTGAACTTCATGTTGAGCAGGCAGTTGTGGCAAACTGGTTCCGCTCCCTTGTACTTTCCCCCACAAAACTCACATGCTTTCTCTGTGGGGTCTCGCTCTATCCTCGTTTTGAGATCGTAGTTCACAAGGTAAGCATTTATCGTCTGTATAGCGGCCATGAGTTCTTTCTTGCATATGGATAAGCAGCGACCATCATCGTCAGCCCAGTCCGCCCAGTCCGTCTGCAACTTCTTGTAAATCTGCTCGATATCTATGATATCCATCGTATCACGCTTGCTACCTCCAATGGTGACGGTACTTTATTAGCCTGTCTGTTCGAGATCGCGCGTGGAGAGGCTCAAGGATCAAAAGATCACTGCGGTATCCTCGTGTCTCGCTTGTAAAGTCGCCGCAGCTCACACTACTGCACAACACGCGCTGGGCGACCGTATTGCAGCTGTTTTTCTGTACACTCGCTGAAGACAGCAGCTTCGAGCAGACAGCAGCGTTAGGAAAAGCGATTGCAAAAACCGTCGCTCACCTTACAGCCTTCAAGTGCCGCGCACGTCAAAGGGCGATGAGATGCCATATCACAAAATGCCTTAACAGCCAACGGGAAAAGAGAGGAGGCAGCGCCACTTTTCAGAACTTCTCTCTGGGGCAGTGCTACCAAACTGAGGTCATGGTTTGTTTTTTAAAACATATTCGAAGGAAGCAACATCACATGACGCGTGGCGCTGCATAATACCGCCTTGGATGTCCTTGGCGACTTGCTGTTAAGCAGCTTCCTATACGAAAAGTTAGTACATAATCATGTGTGACACTGCGATGTTGTTACATGGCAACCGGTCAAACTGGCCGATGAACTATGAACTCGGTGAAGGGCGAAGTGCCTTTAAATGCGAAATTAATAAGAACTTTGGCAACTAGCTAACGCACGGTGATTTGTGTGAAAGTTCCGATGACTGAAGAGAATATGATGAAATGCATATGTGGTGATTGTCCTACCTTTAAGCAGAGTGACATGCGAGATGGAACGTACTGCTCAATGGGCAAAAGTGAGCAGAAGCCTGAAATGGCCGGATGTGACTGCCTGAGCTGCGCAGTCTACGCAGAGTACGAGCTAGAGGGGGCCTACTTTTGCATACACGGCGCAGCAGACTGAGCTACCTTTCCCCCCTCGAAACAATGGGGGCTACCAGTCAGAACCTCTGTGCGGTTCTCGAGGCGACAGCATATAACCCGGTAGCGTCTTTTAAGTTCAACACGGGTTGAAACGCCCCCCTCGTCTCCTACGTTCAGCTTATGAATTTTGATGGAACATTCAGTCCATAAAGTAGTCGAGCGCTTCCGGGCAACGCGTGGTTAACTGCTCATAGAACTTTCGCGTTAACTCCCTATCGCTTGTATCAAGCGCCTTTTTGTACGATTCGACTAACAGAATCGGGAGCCTTCTCTTTCGTCTCATTATTGACACTACGGTCTCAACGGAGACGTTTACCTCTTCGATAGAACCCCAGCTGTCGTTTGCCATGTGTGCACCATTAATCTCTTCCTAGATAAGACCGTACCTCTGTGTCTACGCTTATGCTAGCCATATTCTGATTCTATTTGGGCTTACTCTTTAATCTCATCCGCAAGACAAAGGTCTTACGCTCACATCGTCGTGAGTGAGCTCACCATTGCTTTCAAGCTCACAGCGCGTTTGTGGCGCTTCTATCGATTCTCTACAAAGTGCCTCAGGGTAATCAAGCTATTGTCACCTAGCGGCACAGGTTAGCATTTTTTCCACGTCTATTTCTCACTTTGAGGTTCAATGTGAAAGACGCGCAAGCTCGTACGACAACAAATAGAACTAGGGGCCGCGCGACTGATTGTGCTCTGTCTTATCAAGCCCAGCTACAATCATGATCTGATAGAGGCCGCTATTCTAGCTAGCACAAGCCCTGTCGCCGCTTTGAGCCCACACATAATTCGTTAACTACCGTGCCCAAATCAATGTTAATTGTAACGACATAGGAGCTTCTCCGGTGCTTTGAAGGTTGTGGAAATCGTAATATCTGAGCATCCTGTAAAGGTGCAGACGCGTTAAAACGAAAAACGTTTGCATTGACAGGGGTAATGAAACGAATATACGTCTTCTATTGGTAAACGATTGAATGTCCGTGGCCGTTCATAGGTCTCTCGTCACGTGTTTACCCATATAGGTTGCGACGTATAGAATACGCAAACACGCATGGAACTCATCACAAATGAGCTGTGAGGAAAATCATCCGATGCGAGAAGCGGTGTATGTGTTATAGTAACATTCTGCTCGCCACTGATGGAACGAAACTGATGGAATCCGTTTTTGACCACTGTGCATACGTCGCGCGACTGTCGACGACTATGGTTCATGTTGTACATGTGTTGGATGTAACAAGCTTGCGGAGTCCCATCGAAGCGTGGGAAGCGATGTATGTCATCCTTCAGTCGCAAGCCAGAACGATTCTCGAAGCTTCAAGAAAAGCGCTCGTGCAACGTGGTGTAGCAGAAGACTCGATGAACGAGGCCTTGCTTGAGGGGCAACCATCAGAAGAAATCGGCGCATATGTTGAAAACCACGCAATCAATCTGGTTATTATGGGGGCGCATAGGCGGACAAGCTTAGATCGTCTGTTTGTCGGCAGCATGACCGATAAGGTGGTTCGGACGGTCAAAGTGCCCGTATTAATCGTGCCTGGTGTGTAGACTTGCTATTATCAACCTCTTCAATTAGTGAACTGCCCAGCAAAGAACGGGCAGAGTCGAATAAGCAAGTGCGATCGATAGCCCGATCGCCCTCGATAAAGCCGCGGTTTACAAATCTGACAGAGAACACTCTTTTAATGTATTCTTGAATATTATTAGATAATTATATTAACATGAAGATCATCTATGTTCATGCTAATGGGAAGGTAAGTCAGCAGAGATGCAGCGTGCGTACCCATTCGCGCGGTTGCCTCTTTTCCTTACACCTGCCTTCTTGCTATTTGTTTCACCTCCCTAGACGCAAGGCACGGT